>Ga0163153_10001651_pt1 | contig 34943 bp, 40 predicted proteins | sample OliLakLV19MP6IB1_FD_148629 | JGI IMG/M metagenome (GOLD analysis project Ga0163153, IMG submission 148629) | Freshwater microbial mat bacterial communities from Lake Vanda, McMurdo Dry Valleys, Antarctica - Oligotrophic Lake LV.19.MP6.IB-1 | ecosystem: Environmental > Aquatic > Freshwater >... | reverse complement strand
ATGTAATGCTTGCCGCCTCAGCGATGAACTTCAAACGGATGATGAATAAGTGGAAGGAAAATCCTTCTGCTTTTATTTTTTGGCTGCGTTTCAGAATGCAATTCCTGCTTTCCTATTTCGATTTTCACCCAAAATTCATTTTTATAAAAGTATAAAAGGACTTTTTGAGGGACGACTAAATAGGCAGTAGCAGTTGTATCTTGTCTGTCGTCCATTTACTGTTAACCTTCTCAGTAACCATTTTTCCACATCCGTTTGCTTTCCCAAAACAGTGTAGTATCTTTGCCGCGAATTTTAAAAAACCTCTCTCATAATATCATGGCTAACATCGGAAAAGTAAAGCAGGTAATCGGTGCGGTGGTGGACGTGAGCTTCGAAAACGGCAAGCTCCCCAACATCCTCAACAGCCTGAACATCAAGATGCAGGATGGTTCCACGCTGATACTCGAAACGCAGAAACATTTGGGCGAAGACAGCGTGCGCACCATCGCGATGGATAGCACCAACGGGCTGATGCGCGGCATGGCAGTGATTGACTCGGGCGCACCTATCACGATGCCTGTGGGCGATGAAATTAAAGGTCGCCTGCTCAATGTGGTGGGTGAAGCGATTGACGGTATCGGACCCATCAAAACAAAGAAGGGTTACCCGATTCACCGCAAGCCTCCTGTGTTTGAAGATTTATCAACAGAAACGGAAGTGCTCTTTACGGGCATTAAAGTGATTGACCTCATTGAGCCTTATTCAAAGGGCGGAAAGGTTGGTCTGTTTGGTGGCGCGGGTGTGGGCAAGACGGTTATCATCATGGAGCTTATCAATAACATCGCGAAGAGCTATGCGGGGATGTCGGTGTTTGCAGGTGTGGGTGAAAGAACCCGTGAAGGAAATGATTTGCTCCGCGAAATGATTGAATCAAACGTGGTGCGCTATGGAGAAGATTTCAAGCACAGCATGGAAAAAGGCGATTGGAATCTCGCGCAGGTAGATATGAAGGAGCTTGCACAATCGCAGGCTACGCTGGTGTTCGGGCAGATGAACGAGCCACCCGGAGCGCGTGCGCGTGTTGCGCTTTCAGGATTGACTGTTGCTGAATATTTCCGCGATGGCGATGAAAACGACCCGACAGGAAAAGACATTCTCTTTTTCGTTGACAATATCTTCCGCTTCACGCAGGCAGGTTCTGAAGTATCCGCGTTGTTAGGTCGTATGCCTTCAGCGGTGGGTTATCAGCCAACGCTTGCTACGGAAATGGGATTGATGCAAGAGCGCATCACTTCAACGAAGCGCGGTTCTATCACCTCGGTGCAGGCCGTTTACGTTCCTGCGGATGACTTGACTGACCCTGCTCCCGCAACGACATTTGCCCATTTGGACGCGACAACGGTATTGAGCCGTAAGATTGCCGAGTTGGGAATTTATCCAGCAGTTGATCCGCTCGATTCTACTTCAAGAATTCTCACTCCGCAGATTGTGGGTGAAGCGCATTACAACTGCGCGCAGCGCGTGAAGAGGATTTTGCAGCGCTACAAGGAATTACAAGATATTATTGCGATTCTTGGTTTGGAAGAATTGTCGGAAGAAGACAAGCAGGTGGTGAGCCGCGCAAGACGTGTGCAGCGTTTCTTGTCGCAGCCGTTCCACGTTGCCGAGCAGTTTACCGGCATGAAAGGTGTGTTGGTTTCCATCGAAGAATGTATCCGGGGCTTCAATATGATTATGGATGGTGAAGTGGATGAATATCCGGAAACAGCCTTCAGCTATGTCGGCACGATTGACGAAGCGATTGAGAAGGGGAAGAAGATGATGGCGGAGAGTAAGTAATTCGATGATTTGCTGATTCGATGATTCGGTAATTAAAGTCCCGTTCATCATAGAATCACCGAATTAAGAAATCACCGAATCAGGTTTCATCATCGAATTATCGAATCAATAAATCAACATGCATTTAGAAATACTCACTCCAGAAAAAAAAATCTTCGATGGCGAAGTAACGGGCGTAAAGCTGCCCGGTGCAGTTGGCTCATTTGAGATTTTGAAGAATCACGCTCCGATCATCTCTGCGCTTATCAAAGGCGAAGTGCGTGTGAAAAGCGCACAAGGCTCGCAGACCTTCAAAATCAACAGCGGCTTCGTTGAATGTTTAAACAACGAGGTGACGGTGTTGGTGGAAGGCGTGGAAAAGTAATCATCCTTCTTTTTTAACTCTGCGTCTTTGCGCCTCTGCGTGAAAAAATCCTGCTTGCGACAATCCACCATAACGCTGTCGAAATCATCCTTGCGCGATTCTCCTAATTTATTTAGCTTTACGTTCGTAAATTTCAATTCAAGCCGAAAAGTTTGTTTTATGGGAATGAATGAAAAGCTGGTTCAAATAAAAGCCTCGTGGAAGCTCGCGTTGAGCGACCCTTATTTCCGGTGGCAGTTTCTCATTACAATGCTTTTCTTTTTTGCAGTGAGCAAACACAACTTTCATTTTCTAAACCTGTGGGAGCATCGCGCAGGCTTCCGGTTGCATGACCCCGTTCTGAATATGCTTCAACCCCGTGATTTCTCCAACATCATTTTCTTTTTTACTTATTCTGCAATCCTTTTCGTGTTCGTTTCAAGCCTATCAAACCCGGGAAGGTTTGTGCGCGGCATTCAGGCGTATGCGCTCATCGTGGCGTTGCGCACGGCAAGCATTTATTTCTTTCCGTTGGAAGCGCCTTCCGGCATGGTGCTGCTTGTTGACCCGATTGCAAACTTTTGTTTTCAAACGCAAACCGCCATCACCAAAGACTTGTTCTTTTCGGGACATACAGCTACGGTAGCTTTTGTATTCCTCATGGCGCAAAACCGCTTTCTGAAAATATTTTGTTTCATCGCATTGCTTACAGTTCCTATCCTATTAATGTGGCAGCATGTGCATTACACTGTTGATGTTGTCTTTGCGCCTTTTGTCGCCTTTTGCTGTGCAAGAGCAATTGACTGGGTGAACCGCCAGCACGAATACGGGAAGGCGCTGTTTAAGTATTGAGTGAGTCATCTCGCACTTTTGGGTAATCTTCATTCTAATTCTACTGTCTTCTGATTTACATTTGTTTTTCCATGTCCTCTTCAAAAAATATTTCCGCGAATCAGAATCAAGAGGTGATTGAGAAAGCAACGCTGATGGCACAAAAAGCCCTCTCCGCAATAGCGCGATTGAACGAGGAAGTTGAAACAGATTATGTCATTGATTTTCTGCGCGGCTCGAAATCGGAAAAAATAAGGGAGCTGCACAAACAAATAAAAACATTTGGAGCGGGGGTTGACAGCAGCAGGCAGGAGTGGCTCAACCATATCCGCGATTTAATTTCTTATGGATATTTGAAGCCGGATTCCGTTGGACGACCAATCTTAAAGCTGACAGAAAAAAGCTGGAAGGTTTTACGCGGAGAAGAAAAAGTTTTGCTTGCCACAAAAGCTGTGGACGAGCCAAAAGTTGATACAAAGGGTAGGGGAGAGGTAGTCTATGAACCTGACCTTTTGGAAGAATTAATTAAACTCAGAAAATACTTCTCAAAGAAAGAAGACACGCCTGCTTATATGATTCTCAGTGACATGACGCTGCATGAACTCGCAGCCTATCTGCCGCAGACGAAAGAAGAAATCACGGAAATAACGGGGTTTGGTGACGCGAAGGTTTCAAAGTATGCGTCCCGATTTTTGTATGTAATCAAAGAGTATTGCGAAATAAATTATCTCCCATCGCGCATGGAGTTGAAGAACACAAAGCAAAAATGGCAAAGCGATAATGGAGATACAGATACCAAAGTGCAATCACTCGAACTGTTTCGCCAGGGAATCCCCGTTTCTGAAATTGCGCGTATGCGCGACCTTCCGGCAGAAACCATTGAAGGGCATCTTACGCATTTCATTCCCTCAGGCGAAGTGTTCCTCACGGATTTGGTTGCCGCTGAAAAAATTCCCCTCATTAAAGAAGCAATCCGCAAGATGGGAGGAAATGCATTGCAACAAATAAAAGAAATGCTTGGCGAGAGCTACAGCTATGGGGAAATCAGGGCTGTGATGAGCGTGATGCGCAGGCATAAATAGAAAGTATTTTAGTGAGGGCGAAAATTTGATAATTTAATTATCAGAAACTCATAAATATTCAACCATGGGCAATATAAAATTATTTGAGAGCAAAAAGGTAAGAACGCACCGGGACAGTGAGAAAGAGCAATGGTTCTTTTCAGTGATTGATGTAACTGAGATTTTAACTGGTAGTTCTATCCCCAAACGATATTGGAGTGATTTAAAAAAGAAGCTAATAAAGGAAGGAAGTCAGTTGTACGAAAAATCGTACAACTGAAATTTGAAGCTTCCGATGGCAAAATGTACGCAACCGAATTAACCGAATGACAACGTATTTTCTCTAAGAGTAAACACGTAGAAGAATATTCTACACACTTTTCCACATTTTAAGACAACTCGTTGATGTCCACTTCCTTGTGGTGTTAAATCTCGTTAAACTTTTTTTCCCGTTTTGTTTGCGGAATAAACTTCGCGTGGTAGATTTGCAACGATTTTTTGACACGCTTGTGACAAACTCATCCCTAACGACAACAACCCGATGGATTTAAGGAAGTTTTCCTTTGCTGCTTTTCTTCTCTCATTCTTATTGATTTTTAATTTTTCTGCTGTTGCCGAAGATGCCGCTGCAACGCCCGAGACGCCCAGCGAAGCCGTGCAGAGTGGTGAAAAAATATTCAAGGCAAACTGCGCAAGTTGCCACAAGGTAGCTTCTAAAATGGTGGGTCCCGCTTTGGTGGGCGCAGAGAAACGCTGGATTGCAGCAGGTGACTATAATGGCATCAGCGGCAGAGATTGGTTGACAAAATGGATTAAGAATTCACAGGAAGTTATAAAGGAAGGCTATCCCTACGCAAACAAAATCTACAACGAGTATAACAAGTCGCTGATGACGGCTTTCACCACCCTCACCGATGAGGATGTGACGAATGTGCTGGCTTATGTAGAGTATGCAGCAGTAGCAACTAAGCCGGATGTAAAAGTAACTCCGGTTCCTACAGGTCCGGATTACACGCTTTATATTCTCTACGCACTCTTAGGAATTTTGCTTGTCCTCGTAATTGGCTTGGGCAGTTTCATCGGCAAGCTTGGGGTGAAGGTGTTGGAAAGAGAAGGGTTGCCAATTCCGGTTCCCGTGCCGTTTTACCGCGATAAAAAATTAATTACCACCGTGATGCTCGTGATTCTGATTGGCATCGGCTATGCTGCCGTCAATCAGGCGATTGACCTCGGTCGTCAGCAGGGATATGCTCCCGAACAGCCAATTAAATATTCCCACGCGTTACACGCAGGCTTAAACCAGATTAATTGCCAATACTGTCACGCTGCTGCGCCAAAGAGCAAACACGCAAACATTCCTTCCATGAATGTGTGTATGAATTGCCACAAGGGAATTCAGTCGGGTGATGTGAATGGCAAGTATGGTAGAAAAGAAATCGCTAAGATTTATGCTTCTATTGGTTTCGACCCGAACACGCTCAGCTATATCAAAGATTACAGCAAAATGGAAAAAGCGGATGCGGATAAACTCTTTACTGAATGGTTGCAGGGTGATGAAAAAAGCAAACCAACGCCTGCTGAAATTGCGGATGTGCTCCAGTTTGTAAATAAGCCGATTGAATGGGTGCGCATCCACAATCTGCCTGACCATGTTTACTTCAATCACTCGCAGCACGTAACTGTTGCAGGGCTTGAGTGCCAAACCTGCCACGGTCCGATTCAGGAAATGGAAACAGTTTATCAGTTTGCTCCTTTGTCAATGGGCTGGTGCATCAATTGCCACAGAACGAACGAAGTGAATTTTGCAGGAAATAAATTTTACGAAGATTATCAGCAGTTGCATGAAAGTTTGAAGAGCGGAAAGATTGATAAAGTAACTGTTGAAACGATTGGCGGCACCGAGTGTCAGAAGTGTCATTATTGATTTGAAAGTCCCCCCTTGAGTGTTTGCAAAGAGGGGTTGCGAAAGCAACGAGCGTGAGGCAGGGGGATGATAATTTTTTAGTTCAGGTTTAAAGTTTAAAGCAATTCAAATGGCTGAAATGAAGTACTGGAAGGGGTTGGAGGAAAAGGAAATCAATTCCGTTCCTCTGCAATCGGAAGAATTTTCTGAAAGTCTTCCGGTGGTCAGCGAATTAGGAAACAAAATCGAAACGCTTACATCGAGCAGGCGCGATTTTTTGAAGGTGATGGGCTTCAGCGTAACAGCGGCTACCGTTGCAGCGAGTTGCGAAATGCCCGTAAGGAAATCGATTCCTTACATTGTGAAGCCCGATGAAATAATTCCGGGCGTTGCGAATTACTACGCATCTACTTATGCCGAAGGCGGTGACTATTGCAGCGTGTTGGTGAAAACGAGAGAAGGTCGCCCGATTAAAATTGAAGGAAACAAGCTTTCAAAAATTACCAAAGGTGGAACAAGCGCATTGGCGCAGGCTTCCATACTTGGTTTGTATGATAACTATCGTCTGACGAAGGCAGTGGCGAATGGCGAAGAAACAACTTGGAAGAAAGCAGACGAAGCGATTATCGCAGAGTTGGAAGCGATACAGGCGGCAGGCGGAAAAATCCGTATCGTTTCTTCTACGCTATTAAGTCCTTCCACCAAGCAGGCGATAAAAGATTTCATCGCAAAATATCCAAGCGCGAAGCACGTAACGTATGATGCGGTTTCCTGTACAGGAATCCTGAAAGCAAACGAAGCGACTTTTGGTAAAAAAGTAATCCCCGGTTATCGTTTTGATAATACAGATTTGATTGTGAGCGTAGGCGCGGATTTCCTCGGCTCCTGGATTTCGCCTGTGGAATATGCCGCGCAATATGGCGCGAAAAGAAAACTGTCGAAAGAAACGAAAACGATGAACCGCCACATTCAGGTGGAATCAACGCTTTCGCTTGCAGGCAGCAATGCCGACAAACGCATTTTGGTAAAGCCTTCACACGAAGCAGTTGCGCTGACACACATCTATAATGTGCTCGCTTCAAAATCAGGCGCGGCAACTGTTTCACTTTCTGGCTTAGATGAAACTGCAAAAACAGAACTGACGAAAGTTGCAGATGAGTTGCTTGCAGCAAAAGGAAAATCATTAGTAGTAAGCGGCTCGAATGATGTGAACGTGCAGTTGGTTGTCAATGCAATCAATATTCTTCTTGGCAATTACGGAACCACGATTGATTTGAGCGCTTATTCTAATCAGCGCCAGGGCGATGATGCAGAGATGGATGCGTTGGTAAGCGAACTTGGTTCAGGCGATGCGCTCATCGTGTTTGATTCAAATCCTGTTTACTCTTACGCGAAAAAAGATGCGTTTAAATCAGCATTGGAAAAAGTGAAACTCTCTGTTTCATTAAATCCAAAGCCTGACGAAACGACTGTGTTGTGCAAATACTCCTGCCCGAATCATCATTACTTGGAAGCATGGAATGATGCCGAGCCAAAGAATGGTTCATTCAGCATCACGCAGCCTACTATTGCGCCTTTGTTCAAGACGCGCAGCGCGGCTGAAAGTTTTTTGAAGTGGGCTGGCATTGATACTCCGTATTACGATTACATCAGAAATTATTGGAGCCAGAATATTTTCCCCAAGCAAACACACTTTGCTTCATTTGATATGCTGTGGGACAGAACCGTGCATGACGGAGTGCTTGATACGCAGGTAGCGGCAGAAACATGGACTCCCGCAGCGATTGATATTTCAGCAGCCGTAGCAGCGATTGCAAAAAATGCAGGAGCGGCAGATGCAGTAGAGTTAGTGGTGTATGAAAAGATTGCTATCCGCGATGGAAAATTTGCAGACAATCCCTGGTTGCAGGAAGTGCCAGACCCGATTTCAAAAATCACGTGGGACAATTACGTTTGTGTTTCCAAGAAAATGGCGGAACGCCTTGGCTTAAAACAGGCGCTTTCTAAAATCAATACAAGTTCGGGAACAGAAACCGATTTAGTGAAGGTAGCTGCGAATGGCTACGAGATTACATTGCCTGTGATTGTTCAGCCCGGCACTGCGGATTATACGCTTGCAATCGCATTGGGCTATGGAAGAGAGGTGGCGAGCAAAACAAAAGCAGTGGGACAAAATGCGTTTCCGTTTTTGCAGGCAAACGGAGGTTCTTATTCCACTGTTATAGCAGGCGCAACGATTGAATTGGTTGCAGGTTCTTACAAAGTCGCGCAAACGCAGATGCACCACTCCATCCAGACTCCGATGGAAAAAGTGGGCAAGCAGATGGAAAGAAGAATTATAAAAGAAACTACGCTTGCCGAATACAGTGCGAACCCTTACGCGGGCAATGAAGACCGCAAAGAAATTCAAGAGCATTTAAAGACACTTTACCCTGACCATGAAAAGTTGAAGAGAGGCAATCAATGGGAAATGACCATTGACCTTAGTTCCTGCATTGGCTGCAATGCCTGCGTTGTTGCTTGCACTGTGGAAAACAATGTACCCGTTGTCGGAAAAGATGAAGTGGTGCGTGCGCGTGAAATGCACTGGTTGAGAATTGACCGCTATTTTTCAGGAAGCGATGAAAACCCTTCAGTGGTGTTTCAGCCGATGCTTTGCCAGCATTGCGATAATGCTCCGTGTGAAAATGTTTGTCCTGTTGCGGCAACAAACCACAGCAGCGATGGCTTGAATCAAATGGCTTACAATCGTTGCATTGGCACACGCTATTGCGCAAACAACTGTCCGTTTAAAGTGAGAAGGTTCAACTGGTTTGATTATTTGGGCGCTGATAGTTTCCGTAAAGAAACCATCTTCAATAACGAACATGATGTAACTGAAATGTCGGAAGATTTAACCCGCATGGTGTTGAATCCCGATGTAACGGTGCGCTCAAGAGGCGTGATGGAAAAGTGTTCATTCTGCGTGCAGCGCATTCAGGAAGGAAAATTGAAAGCGAAAAAAGCAGGACGCGGTTTGCAGGATGCCGATATTACGGTGGCGTGTCAAACTGCCTGCCCGACCCATGCGATTTCATTCGGTGACATCAATAATAAGGAAAGTGAAGTTTATAAAATAGCGAATGATGAACGCGGGTTCAAAGTGCTGGAAGAATTGCATGTGCTGCCTTCTATCACTTACCTTACAAAAGTGAGAAATACTGAAAAAAGCGAAGCTTAAATAACAGACGATGAGCGCCTACGAATCACAAATAAGAGAACCTCTCGTAACAGGGAGCAAGGACTATCATCAAATCACGAAAGACATCGTCCGCTCCACGGAAAGTGTTCCTCCGCTTATTTGGTTTTTGATAACCGGGTTTACTGCAACAGTAATGACGATTGGCTTTATCGCAATCGGCTACACCGTGTGGATGGGCATCGGAGCATGGGGACTGAACAAAACAGTAGGTTGGGCATGGGACATCACCAACTTCGTGTGGTGGATTGGTATCGGTCACGCAGGCACGCTTATCTCCGCAATTCTTTTGATTTTCCGTCAGCGTTGGAGAACAGGCATTAACCGCTCTGCGGAAGCGATGACAATTTTCGCGGTAATGTGCGCGGGATTATTTCCTGCTATTCACATGGGCAGACCGTGGCTTGCGTTTTTTATTTTCCCTTATCCGAACACACGCGGTCCATTGTGGGTGAACTTTACTTCACCGCTCTTGTGGGACGTGTTTGCAATCTCGACTTACTTCACCGTTTCATTATTATTCTGGTATTCCGGTTTGCTTCCTGACTTTGCTACCATCCGCGACCAGGCGAAAGGCAAAATCAGAAAAATGATTTACAACAAACTGAGTTTCGGATGGACAGGCTCTGCAAAACACTGGCAGCGTTTTGAATCGTTGTCACTTGTGCTTGCAGGTCTTGCAACTCCACTCGTATTGTCAGTACACACAATCGTATCATTTGACTTTGCTACTTCAGTAATTCCCGGCTGGCACACTACGATTTTCCCGCCTTACTTCGTTGCGGGCGCAATCTTTTCAGGATTTGCAATGGTACTCACGCTGATGATTATCACGCGCAAGGCGCTGAAGGTTGAAGACTATATTACCATCAACCACATTGAGTCCATGAATAAGATTATTATTCTCACGGGTTCGATTGTAGGCGTGGCGTATCTCACGGAGCTATTTATGGCGTGGTACTCCGGTTTCCCTTATGAGCAATACGCTTTTTACAACCGCGCACTCGGACCTTACTGGTGGGCTTACTGGATTATGATGACCTGCAACGTGATTTCACCGCAGCTTTTCTGGTTTAAGAAATTGAGAAGAAGCATCTATTTCACATTCGTGATGTCTATCATCATCAATATAGGAATGTGGTTTGAGCGCTTTGTGATTATTGTAACTTCCCTGCACCGCGATTACTTGCCATCAAGCTGGGTTTATTATAGCCCCACAATTGTGGAAATGGGAATTTATCTGGGAACATTGGGATTATTCTTTACGCTGTTTCTTTTGTTTGCAAGAGCGTTTCCGGTAGTGGCAATTGCGGAAGTGAAAGCGATTTTGAAAACATCAGGAGATAAACAAAAGCGCGAACAGCATGAGCCTGTTGCGAATGGACATCATCATTGATAATTTTTGACTGAGATGGATAAATACATAGTTGGCTTGTTTGATGACGATGAGGTGCTGCTGAAAGCAGTGGCTGCCGTCAGGAAAGCGGGCGTGAAAATTCACGATGTGCTGACGCCTTTCCCTGTTCACGGTCTTGACACCGCGATGGGCATCAAAGAATCAAGGCTGCACACGGTTGGCTTCATTGCAGGCGCCATCGGTTGCATTTCTGCAATTTCATTTATCGTTTGGACAAACACGGTAAGCTACCCGCTGAATATTGGTGGTAAGCCTTTCGCAGCTATTCCTTCTTATATTCCGGTTACGTTTGAAATAACAGTGCTTTCCGCTTCTATCACGATGGTGGTTTCTTTTTTTGTGCGCAGCGGACTTTCAATTTTTAAAGAGCCGCGCATTTTTGATGAGCGCACTACGGACAATCGTTTTGCAATGATTTTTGATTTGAAAGATGTGGATGCAGGCAAAGTGAAAGAAGTATTGAAGCAAACCGGAGCGGTGGAAGTGAACGAGAAAAATTTTGAATCATGATTGGAGTTTATAGTTTGCAGTTTTCCGTTTCGCTGACGGTAAACTGAAAACTGAAAACTGAAAACAAGAATTGAAATGAACAACAGGCAAATAAAATTGATTGGACTAATCTTCGGAGTTGCGTTGTTTGCATCCTGCGGAAAAGACCCCAATAGCACAGGAAGAAGTTATATGCCGGACATGGTATACCCCGTCACGTATGAAACGTATTCCGCCAATCCGCTTTTTGATAATAACCAAACTGCGCGTATGCCGGTGGCAGGAACAATTCCGCAAGGCTTATTGCCGGCAAACGACACGATGGATGAGGCTTCCTTGAAATCTTATCTCTACAAAAGATATTTCCCTGATTCTCCCGATGGTTATGAAAAAGCAGGCGCAGAGCTTTTGAATCCTATTGTATTAAGTGATGAAGTTCTTGCGCAGGGACAAAAAACTTATGAAGTTTTCTGCGCAGTATGTCACGGAGCAACAGGTGACGGACAGGGTTCGATCGTGGTGAGTGGCGCATATCCGCCTGTTCCTGCTTATAGTGAAAGGCTTAAAGGACTTTCAGAAGGAAAGATGTTTCATTCCATCACCTATGGAAGAAACCTGATGGGCAGTTATTCAGCGCAGGTAAGCGCAGAAGACCGTTGGAAAGTGATTTATTACATTCAAAAACTTTCAGCTACTGGACGCTTTGCGTCTGCTGCTGCAACGGATAGTGTCGCTATAACCGCTGTCAAATAAATGAATTGAGAAGCATGACAGAAACATTTGTATTTCCATCCAAAACAAAAAACATCGCCTTTGCGCTTATCTCCATTGGTTTGCTCGGCACTGTGCTTGGCTTAACGATGGGGCATGACCACAACCGCGTGTGGGCGAATCTTTTGCTCAACAGCTATTATTTCATCGGGCTTGCGCTTGCGGGCGTTTTTCTTGCTGCCGCGCATCAGCTTGGCTATGGCGGATGGCACGTTCAGATTAAGAGAGTATTTGAATCCACAGGTTCGTTAATTCCTGTTATCGGAATTATCGTAGCGTTGATTCTGCTTGGCGGAAAAATGCACTGGCATCACGTGTATCACTGGATGGACGCATCGCTGTATGACCCGACAAGTCCGAACTATGATGAGATAATGGTAGGCAAAAGTGGTTTTCTGAATTTTGGTTTTTTTGCCGCGAGAATTATTTTCTATTTATCCATTTGGACGTTTTTTGCATGGTTGCTTAGAAAAATTTCCATCAAGGAAGATGAAAATGGCGGCTTAAAATATTACACCCGAAACAAGTTTTACGCTGCATTGTTTCTGATTGTGTATGCCGTTACAAGCTCCACCGCTTCGTGGGATTTTATTATGAGCGTTGACCCGCACTGGTACAGCACTTTGTTCGGCTGGTACAACTTTGCAAGCTGTTCTGTTGCAGGAGTTGCAGCGATTACGCTTGTTGTGCTTTACTTGAAAAAGAACGGCTACTTGCATCAGGTGAATGAAGAGCATTATCACAACCTCGGCATGTTCATGTTTGGTTTCAGCGTATTCTGGGCTTACTTGTGGTTCTCGCAATACATGCTGATATGGTATGCGAACATCCCGGAAGAAACGGTTTATTTCTATACGCGCCTGCACGGAAAGCCTTTGTTCAAATTTCTTTTTTACCTCAACTTATTTATGAATTTTATCTTCCCGTTCCTTTTCCTGATGACGCGCACTGCAAAGAGAAACCCCGCGAAGCTGGCGTTTGCTGCCGTAGTGATTTTGTGCGGACACTGGGTGGATTATTACCTGATGGTGATGCCCGGCTCAACAGGCGAAAACGCGGGAATCGGTCTCACTGAAATTTCTATTACTCTTGGTTTTGTCGGACTGTATGTTTTTGTCGTGCTGAATACGCTGACCAAAGCATCGCTGGTTCCGGTGAACAATCCGTTTGGAAAGGAAAGCATGGTTCATCATACTTTAAAATAACCTATTGATGTTAAGCCTTTTAATAGTTGCAGTAGTTGTCCTGATGGGCATTGTCATCTTTCAGGTAGCGCGCACGAATGAGTTGATGTCAGTCCTGAAGGGCGAGCATGAAGGAGATGTTTCTCCCATCACCACAAAGATTATTGCTTATTTCTTTTTGGCGTTTTTGGTGATTGGAATGGCAGGCGTTTATTTCGGTTATGCCTTTTACAAACCCAAATTTCTCCCTGCCGCATCCAGCGAACACGGAGTACAGTTGGATTATATGTTTAACATGACAGCGGTTTTTACCGGAATCGTTTTCTTCATCACGCATATCCTGTTGTTTTGGTTTGCATTCAAATACAAATCAGGCAAAGGCAACACGGGCTACTATTTTCCGCACAGCAATAAGCTCGAAATTATTTGGACTACTGTTCCTGCAATCGTACTCACGGTATTGGTGATTTTCGGATTAAAGGCATGGCTGAAAACAACGGGCCCCGCTCCTGAAGAAGCGATGGAAGTAGAAGCAGTTGCGGAACAATTCAAATGGAATATTCGCTATTCGGGCGCTGACGGTAAATTGGGAAAAAGAAAATTCGATTTAATCTCAGCAGAAAATCCGCTGGGCATTGATTGGAGCGACCCGAACAGCCACGATGATTTCTTTTCAGATTTGATTCACCTTCCGGTAAACAAACCGGTGCTGTTCAGACTTGGCGCAAAGGATGTGTTGCACGCTTTTTATCTTCCGCATTTCCGCGTAAAGATGGATTGTGTGCCTGGCATTCCTACCCAGTTTTGGTTTACGCCCACGCAAACCACCGCTGAAAAACAATTGGAAACCAACGATGCGGAATTCACTTACATTCTTGCTTGCGCTGAATTGTGCGGACAGGCGCACTGGACTATGCGGAAAGATCTTGTAGTTGAAACGGATGAAGAGTTTCAGGCATGGTTCACCAAGCAGCCCTCTACATACAGTGCCAGGAAGGCAGCGCTTGAAAACAAAGCGGCAATAGAAGCACAACAATTTTTAGATACATTGGATAACAAAGAGCAGAAAGAAGTTCAACCGATTTCTGCGCGATAAAAAATCTCTTTTCTCATGGCACATGCACAGCACGTAGCTGATGACGTTCATGTACATGCTCACGGTCACGAGGAGCATGAGCATCACGATACGTTTATCACAAAATATATTTTCAGTCAGGACCACAAAATGATTGCAAAGCAGTTCCTCATTTTGGGAATGCTGTGGGCAATCGTAGGTGCGTTGTTTTCCGTTTTCTTCCGTTTGCAACTTGCATATCCCGGTCAGTCGTTTCCGATAATGGAACAGTTTCTCGGTTCAAAATGGGCGCCCGATGGAATTTTAAATCCGAATTACTACTACGCATTGATTACCATGCACGGAACGATTCTCGTGTTCTTCGTGCTCACGGCTGGATTGAGCGGTACGTTCGCAAACTTTTTGATTCCGTTGCAGATTGGTGCGCGCGATATGGCATCGCCTTTCATGAACATGCTTTCGTTTTGGTTTTTTGCATTGTCAAGCGTGGTGATGCTCGCTTCGCTTTTTGTTGAAACAGGTCCCGCATCAGGCGGATGGGTAATTTATCCTCCACTCAGCGCGTTGCCGCAAGCTGCGCCCGGTTCAGGCTTGGGCATGGATTTATGGCTTATCTCCATTGCATTCTTTATTATCTCTGTTGCCTTGGGCGGGTTGAATTATGTTTCCACTGTCATCAATATGCGCACGAAAGGGATGACATTTTTCCGAATGCCGCTCACGATATGGGCATTGTTTTTCACTGCGGTAGTAGGCTTGCTTTCGTTTCCGGTATTATTTGCGGCAGCGGTGTTGCTTATTTTCGACAGAACATTAGGAACAAGTTTTTTCCTCTCCGATATTTTCATTGGCGGTGAAGCGCTTGGTTATTCAGGCGGCAGCCCCATTTTGTTTCAGCATCTTTTCTGGTTCCTTGGGCATCCTGAAGTTTATATTATTATCCTGCCCGCATTTGGTTTGGTTTCTGAAGTGCTTTCAGTGAATGCGCGCAAGCCTGTGTTTGGTTACAGAGCAATGGTGTATTCCATTATGGCGATTGTGGTGTTGTCGTTCATCGTATGGGCGCATCACATGTTCGTTTCAGGATTGAATCCGTTTGTCGCTTCCATCTTCGTGTTGTTCACGCTGCTGATTGCGGTGCCATCTGCCGTGAAAGTATTTAACTGGATTACCACGCTGTGGCGAGGAAATCTAAGACTGACGGTTGCGATGTGTTTTGCGATTGGCTTCGTGTCTTTATTTATTTCAGGTGGTTTGACCGGAATTTTCCTCGGCAACTCAGCTATTGATATTCAATTACACGACACGTATTATGTTGTTGCACACTTCCACATCGTGATGGGAGTTGCGGCATTCTTCGGAATGTTTGCGGGCATTTATCATTGGTTCCCAAAAATGTACGGAAGGTTTATGAACAGCACACTCGGCTACATTCACTTTGTAATTACGCTGGTGGGCAGCTATATGATTTTCTGGCCCATGCACTACTTGGGAATGACGGGTGTTCCGAGAAGATATTATGCGTTTGAAATTTTCCCGCAGTTTGACCAATATGCGGATTTGAACAAGCTCATCACCATTTTTGCCATTATCACCTTCATGGCGCAACTGATGTTTGTGTTTAATTTCTTTTACAGCATCTTTAAAGGGCGCAAAGTAACAGACGAAAATCCATGGAAGGCTACCACGCTCGAATGGACGACACCGATTGAACCCGGACACGGCAACTGGCCCGGCAACATTCCTGATGTACATCGCTGGTCGTATGATTACGGAAAAGACGGACGCGATTTTATTCCGCAAACAGAGCCGCTGAAGGCGGGAGAGAAAGACGGGGGAGAGCATTAACAGTTTACAGTTTGAAGTTTACAGTTTTTAGAAAGAATACTGTGCTGAAAAAAAACACTCAAAGCGAAGCAGATTGGACTCCTTCTTCCGCTATTAGCGGAGATGAAGTGAGGTATAGTTTTGCTGCACAAAAGCTGAGAGATTATTTCCTGCTCTTTAAATTCAGGCTTTCAGTTACCGTAGTTTTTTCATCCGTAATTGCGTTTTGCATTGCCGCTCCGAAAGTTTATTTCATCGAAGTGCTTTATATGTTTCTTGGCGGTTTTTTAATCACAGCCGGAGCCAATGCGTTCAATCAGGTTTTGGAAAAAGATTACGACAAGCTGATGAAGCGTACACAAAACCGTCCGCTTGCTGCCGGAAGAATGAACATGCCGGAAGCGATTCTTGTCGCTGGTTTGTGCGGAGTGGCGGGCGTTGTAATGCTTTGGTTGTGTTTCAACACACTTGCTGCAATGCTGGGCGCAGTCTCCTTGCTTTCTTATGCTTTTGTTTATACACCGATGAAACGAATTTCACCTTTTGCAGTGATGGTGGGCGCAGTTCCGGGTGCGTTGCCTCCCCTTATCGGCTGGGTGTGCGCAACAGGAACAATCGGCTTCGGAGCGGTTATCATTACAGCAATTCAATTTTTCTGGCAGTTTCCACACTTCTGGGCAATTGCATGGATGGGACAGGATGATTATAAAAAAGCGGGATTCAAGTTGCTGCCTTCATCAGGCGGGCAAGACAGACATACTGCCATTCTGAGCATTTTTTACATTCTTGTTTTGATTGCCGTTTCAGCGGTTCCTTTGATAAGCGGCATGACCGGTTCTATTTCAGGCGTAGTGATTCTGCTCGCGGGATTTGCTTTTCTCTTTCAGGCTTACAGGCTTTTTCAAACCTGCGAGATGAAGGAAGCAAGAAGCATGATGTTCGGTTCTATTGTGTATTTACCTGTTGTTTTAATTGCATTATTAACCGGAAGCAATAGCTGATATGGAATTAACCGCAAACCCATTCATCAGTCCTGAGAGGCGCATTCATCCGCAGCGCTTTGCGTTGTGGCTGGGCATTGCCGTTATCATCATGAGTTTTGCCGGACTGACCAGCGCATATATTGTTAGAAAGGGTGCGGGCAACTGGGTTGAATTCAGACTGCCGTTCAATTTTATTATCAGTGCGGCTGTCATGTTGTTGAGCAGCCTTTCGATGCACTGGGCTTATCTTTCTTTTAAGCATGACAAGTTGAATCATTACAGGTGGGCGCTCGCAACTGCGCTGCTTCTTGGAGGCGCGTTTTTATTCAGCCAATATCTCGGCTGGCAGAAATTGAAAGAGATTGGCATTTATCTTTCGGGCAATCCTTCCGGCTCATTCGTGTACGTGATTTCTTATTTGCATTTCGCGCACGTGGCAGGCGGATTATTTTTTATTCTTATCGCATTCATCAAGTCGCTTTTTGTGTTTAATAACCCGGCAAACTTTCTCATCTATCGCACTGACAGTAATAAGAGCATCCGCATCGGCATGGTGGCTACGTACTGGCATTTCGTGGATGCGCTGTGGTTATATTTGCTTTTCTTTTTTATGTTTATGTGATTTTAAAGTAGAATTCAAGCATGAGTACAACAACTGTTAATCAGCAAAACGAATGGGATGGCGGGGTATCCCCGATGAACGTGGGTTATGGCAAAATGATGATGTGGTATTTTCTGGTGTCAGATGCCTTTTCATTTGCCGCGCTGCTTATTACTTACGGAACCATTCGCTTCAGCCACATTGACTGGCCCGACCCGAATGAAGTGTTTTCCGCGTTTCCGTTTATGGGACACACGCACCTGCCGCTGATGTTCGTGAGTTTCATGACGTTTACCCTTATCATGAGCAGCGTTACGATGGTGCGCGCTGTGCAGGAAGGACACCGGAAAAATCAAAAAGGCGTGGCACTGTGGATGGGGCTTACGATTATCGGAGGATTAATCTTCTTGGGCAGTCAGGCTTGGGAGTGGAATCACTTGATTCACGGAGGCATGACCATCGCCACACCCTGGTCGCAACTCGACCATCACACGGGCGATGTGGTTTATACCGCGCCAAAAATATTCGGGCAATTGTTTTTCACCATCACGGGCTTTCACGGGTTTCACGTAACTACAGGTGTGCTGATTAATATTATCATCTTCATTCAAAATCTTAGGGGCGTGTATGAAAAGCGCGGGCATTACGAAATGATTGAGAAAGTCGGGTTATACTGGCACTTTGTGGATTTGGTATGGGTGTTTGTATTCTTGTGTTTTTATTTATTGTGATAATAAAATCAACAGTCAACGGACGACAGACAACTCCAATTTTAGATTTTAAACTTCAAACTATAGATTATGTCAACGATGTCAAATGAAGAATACAACGCAAATGTAAAGGCAGTGTGGCGCGTAACGGGTATTCTCGCTGTAGTTACAATTGTAGAAGTAGTAGCAGCGTTGATTTATCCCGAGACTATGCCGCGCCTGTTGTTGAATTTCTTTTTTATCGTGATGAGCGTTGCCAAAGCCTATTATATCATCTCGGTGTTTATGCACCTGGGGCATGAGCGCAGGGCGCTGCAACTCACCGTTTTGCTTCCAACGCTTTTCCTTGTGTGGGCGATTATTGCTTTCCTGTGGGAAGGCAGCGCATGGCTAAATCTGAGGAGTATTTGGCATTAATTTCAAATGGTGATTCACAACAGCAGGAAATATTTTTTTTATCTTTTTGTCATCCTGCTTCCGGTAGTATCCATTTACATTTCTTTCAGGGCTAAACAGGAAAAGAAGAAAGTCATTGCCAACGACCTGCCCGTGTTGAGCAAGGATTCGCTTCCGGATTTTACACTGATTGCGCATACGGGTGATACGATTACGCGCAAGAGCGTTGAAGGGAAAATTCTTGTTGCAGATTTCTTCTTTACAAAATGCCGCGGCATCTGCCCTGTGATGAGCAAGCAGATGGCGCGTATTCAATCAAGCCTTTCAAATAATGAATCGGTAGGGAAAAAGTTTATCATGCTCTCGCACACGGTTGCTCCCGGCAACGACAGCGTGGCAACCCTGCGGCAATATGCCGAACTCTATGGCGCTGACCCAACCTACTGGCTGTTAGTGACGGGCAATAAGCAGCAACTCTATGACCTTGCCATCAATTTTTACAAACTGCCCGCACTCGAAACGCCTGAAGACTCGCTCAATCCCTTTGCACACAGCGAGCGCTTCATCCTTGTTGACCGCAATGGTCTCATTCGCGGATATTATGATGGCACGGATTCAACCAGCGTAGATAAGCTGATGAACGACATTACGAAGATTGATATTCGCGATGCCGTGCGGAAGAAGAAAAAAGAGAAGGAAATCGTAATAAAAAGTCAACAGTCAGCAGGCGACAGACAACAGTGATTAACTTCAATCTTTAAACTTCAAACCTTTATTTGGGGATGGCGGATTAAATCCGCCATGATAGTAACTTTAAACCTCAAACTTCAAACTCGCAAGTGAGTGACGCTTTCTATAAACGATTGATAATTGCCGTGTCAATGCTGATTCCTGCATTAGTCACTGCGCTGGTGTTTGTGAAAATTCCGGTGGAAGGAGTTAACCTTTTATTCTTTCCGAAATTTCACGCCACGCTAAATTCCATCACTTCCGTATTGCTCGTTTCCGGTTTTTTTTTCATCAAACGGAAAAATATCATCGCGCACAAAACCTGTATGTTTGGCGCGATTGGGATGTCGGTGTTGTTCCTGCTGTCTTATGTGTTTTATCACACTATTTCCGAGCCGACCAAATATGGCGGAGAGGGCATAATGCGCCCGTTGTATTTTTTCATTCTCATCACGCACATCGTGCTTGCTGCGGCTATTCTTCCTGCTGTACTCTTAACAGTTTATCGTGCGCTCACGAATCAAATCCCAGCGCACAGAAAAATCGCGCGGTGGACATTTCCCGTTTGGCTCTATGTTGCCGTAACGGGTGTGTTGGTTTATCTGATGATGGCGCCTTACTATTGAGTTATAAAAACACAAAACCCACGGACAAGCCGTGGGTTTTGTGCTTACATCCAACTCAAACTTTTAATTTCCTAAGCGTACGGCTCCGCTTTTTACTTTCAGTATGCCGTAGTTTCTCGCCTTCGTTGCGCCATTTTTCTTCATCAGTCCGCGGAAAGCAAGCTCACCACCTGTTTGCACGGTGAAGGTTCCCCCATTATTCAGATAATCACCCGTGATGGTGAGCGTGTTGCCCGGCTCTACGATGAGCGTGGCTCCGTTTTCGAGCGTCAGGTCAGTAACGGTTACATCGGTATCTACCGTGAGCGTGCCGCTTTGCACCACTACTGAATCAGCCGCAATGGGCGAGCCGTTTGTCCAGTTGGGGTTGTCAGTCCAGTTCGCATCTCCGGTCCATGTCGGGGGACCACCCGCGCTGCCGTAAGTAATCGTCACTCTTGCGTAAGCATTTGACCATGCAGCGTTTTGGTCAATCACTAAGCACATCACTCCTCCTGCTATGGTGAATGTGTTCAACCCGCCCACGACATAGCCTGCCGTATCAAGCGTATAGGTATAGACGATTGGATCACACATGCTGGAATTTGATGTTACATAATTATTATTAGCAACCCCGTTTAAGGTTGTGCCAACAGCGCCATTAAATCCGTATGTTTCATAAAACTCTATCGTAGCTGAAGTCACTGTGTATGTGCCGGTGCTTGTCCAGGATAACGAAACAGGCTGGCCGCAGGTGTACCTATCGTCCCAAGTAACACACCCCGGACCACTCATATCCCAGTCGGTAAGGTCTGCTGCAAACAAATCATACACAACCGCTTGCGCGAACGATGAAGCATACGCGCAGAGCACGAATGCAACAAGCACGATTGTTCTGCCGATAAAAAGAATTGGAAACGAGTTTTTCATGGGATGATGTTTATTAGGGTTTAAATTTTTTACTGCTTCACTGTCGGCTCTTTCTCCCTCACATCATCCGCGCTGCTCCGCCTGAAGCGGGCATCTTTAAAAAGTCCGGGAGTGTCTTCTACGGGAGAGAAGCGCAATTGTTATACGAAAAGGAAAGATTAAACGGGAAGAGGATAGCCGTCAGTGAACAGGCGGCAGTAAATGAAACCTTCGTAGAAAATGAGGCAAGCTATGGTATGCTTAGTGAACCGCTGTATGCGTGACCCGCATGTACAGTGGTGTGAGAGCCCCTCCCCGTCACCAACAGGTGGCGGGGTGGGCTATTCGATTAGGGTCTGGCGTTCTTGTCCACCGAGCTTTTAAACCATTGTCGTTATTGAGTTGTCGTGTCATTGAGTGTCGGTTGTGTGTTGCGTATTTTTTATTATTTTAAAGCGTTGGATTTTTTTAATTCAATTTTTCGATAGGGTCGGCTTTGCAAGCTCTTTTAAAAGCTTTGGTTTAGCGTTGTCTCGTGCTGCTTTTAAATGTGCTTGCAAAATGCGTCAGGGGTTTATTGGTGGTTGTTTTCCTTGTTGGATCCATAATGCATCAAATATAAATTCCTTGTAGCCACTTTGAAAATCGTGGTCTGTCGAGAATTATTTGAATATCTCTGTCTGCGTAAACAAATACTGTCCAGTCTATGACACCAAAACGCTTGTTGATTTTGTTTTCATAGTAAATTTCATATATCAAAAGGCCTGTTTAATCAAAATACTGGTTCAATAATTATCTCTGTTAAAACTGAGTTCGCAATAAAACATTCCGTGTGTGCACGGTGGTGCATTTCATCTATTATAGTTTTATCAGGAATGTTATCTCCTGCAAACGTTATTTTAGGCCTAAGATAAATTTTTGTTACAGCCATCCTTGATTTTTCATTTTTTTCTAATATCGCTACTGCCTTATCCTCATAAATCTCTATGGTGTATTTTTTCATTGACGCAATAGCAAGAAAGGTGAGCATGTGGCAACTTGCCAAAGAGGCTGCATAAGCTTCTTCCGGGTTTACAAATTCTTTTTTGCCAAGATATTCGGGAGCCGCAGATGCCTTGACCACAATACCGCCTTCGAATTTCCAGCTATGCGTACGATCATAATTTTTATAAGAAAAATTTTCTGACTCATTTTTCCAACTCAAATTAACTTTATGTTCTGACATGGTTATTATTATTTAAATGTATTAGATATATTATTGTAGTTTACGATTCTTATTTTTACGTTTATTTTTTTTTCGCTTACTACTTTCAGTATCAAAACGGATTATGCTATCCTGGCCAACAACATTTTGATTAAACAACGCCCTGGCAACTATAGATTTATTTCTTTCTTGCGCTTTATCCTTCAAATCATCCGATTTAATTAGTTGTTTATTTTCACTCTCATCTTTGATGTAGCATTCAAATTTATTGCCCTGTCGCCTGTAAATATTTTGATGGCGGATCGCAAAAGAGGAATCAGTTTTAAAATTAGTTGACCAGGTTTGGCAGCACAAATAGCTTCCACAAGGACCAATACCACCTATGCGATTAGCTTCCTCACGCATTCCAATTTGACGCATCTCTATACGTATACGAAAGGCTTCGGACAGTTGTTGAATTAACTCCCGAAAATCAACACGTTCTTCGGCTGTGTAATAAAATGTGGCTTTAGATTTATCACCCTGGTAATCTACATCGGTTAATTTCATAGATAAGCCAAGCTCTTTTGCCAAAACCCGTGCTTTATACAGGGTATCTAATTCCATCTCTTTGGCCAATTTCCAATTAGTTACATCATTAGGAGTGGCTCTGCGATATATTTTTTTAACTATATCCTCCGTACGCACATTTTTTTTCTTGAGCTGCATACGTACTAGTTCACCGGTTAAGGAAACATGTCCAACATCATAACCACATATAGTGCCCTCCACAACAACTAATTCTCCATTTTTGAGATCTGTGTTTTGAAGATTAAGATAGAATTCCTTACGGGACCCTTTAAATTTTATCTCTATAATATTGCAAACTTTATAATCAGGAGGCATAACAATATCCGCCAGCCAGTCATATACATCTGATTGACTGCGACCATAGGTAAGGCAGAGTCCATTACTTTTGAAACCCACGGGAATAGAAGAATCTTCTGTTGAATAATTATGATAATCCATATTAACCTATATTTTATTTCCCTTTCGGAAGTGTATTAAAGTTAAAAATTCTGTTTAATAATAAAAAACAGGAGACAATCAAAATTCATCTTCATCAATTCCTATCAGCATATTATAAGCTTCTTGTAATTCTAACAGCGTTTTTGCATCCTTAATATTTTTCGCAATCTCAATTCCTTTTTTATAAATTTCTATTGCTTTCTCTACTTCATTCAGCGACTCATATAATTTTCCCAATTGATAGTAACTCGCTATATAATTTTCATCCTCCTTTATCAATTTCAAAAAGCAATCTCTCGCAGTATTATTTTCTTTAACCCTAACATATTCTAATGCCAATGCGTATTTCAGAAAAGAGTCGTTGATATCATCCTTTAGAAATTCTTGTAATTGTTCAATCCTACTTTTCATTATTTTGCTGGTTTATTATTTTATTAAAGTAAGAAATTCGTTTTTGGTTGCCTCAGTTAAAAATTTACCAGAGTAATGAGTAGTTATAGTACTGCTATTGGTATCATTTATGCCTCTTGATGCAACACAAAGATGAGCAGCATCAATTACTACCGCTACATCTTCCGTGCCTATTGCTTCCTTTAAGCCTTCGGCTATTTGTATAATGAGGCGTTCCTGAACTTGCGGTCTCTTTGCGTAATACTGCACTAAACGATTTATTTTAGATAAGCCAATAACATACCCATTTGAAATATAGGCAATATGAACTTTGCCAATAATGGGAACGAAATGATGTTCGCAATAGGAGTAAAGCGTAATGTCTTTTTCAATTAGCATTTCATTGTAATCATATTTATTTTCAAACAATGTTATTTCTGGTTTATTAACAGGGTTTAGTCCGCTGAATATTTCTTTCACATACATTTTGGCAATCCGATGCGGTGTGCTATTTAAACTATCATCATTTAAATCAAGCCCTATGATGTTCATTATTTCTTTGAAATGATTTGCAATAAGTTCTATCTTTTGTTCATCACTGATTAAAAACGCATCTGCACGAAGCGGAGTGTCTGACGATATTTTTAGGTGTTCATCTCCAATCCGATAGCTATCGGGATGGTTTTGATATAGGGCATTTGTATTTTTCATTAGGTGCTGGTTTTTAGATATTATATTACAATATAGTTATTTGTGCTGAAATATATTTCTAAACAGGAATGAAAAACTTGATGGCTCCAATTGAGCGGTGGTAACCTGATAAAATAACGGTTGAAATTGATGGTGATTTAATTTGTCTAAAAGCAAAACATCAAAATCATTCATAGCAAGATTTCGAATGAATTGAAAACCGGCAAAACCGCCTCCAATAACAACGATATAATTTAATATGTTCATTTAAATATTTCGTATTGCCAACTTTTTTCCAAGGTAACTTCCCAATTTTGCTCCAGCTCTTCTTTGGTATTTACAAGGTTATTGAATACAGTTATCCCAGCCTGTCCTTCCGGAAATGGGAGTAAATATTTGATTTCAGAAATATGACACGAAATAATTTTTCCCTGCCCGACTTCGTCATTCACTTCCATACCGGCACGGGCGGGCAGGCGGGCCTGCCTGTAAGCAACATTCATTCTGTCAAGAAGAAAAGTATTTCCGCCTAAGTCGGATTCCAATTGCTGAATAAATTTTACCGACTTGTCAATTCCGCATCCGCTGGCGGATGCACTTGTTTCATCAACACATACTATAATAAAACGATTGTGAAAGATTTCAATGCAAGCGCTCATCGTTTTGCCATGCGAAGTCCACTCAGAAATAAAACTTTCTGCTTTAGTTCTTAGTTGAGTAATTTCATTTTCAGAAAACTCACGGATGGATTGGTATATCCATACACGTGAGTGCAACGGCATATCTTTGAAAATTATCATTATTATAGCTTTATTGATTAACAATACTCTTCATAAGCGGTCTTTAGGTTATCGGCAATCAGCTCTCTGGATCTTCCTTCAATATGGTGGCGTTCCACAAAATGAACCAATTTTCCATCTTTGAACAATCCCACACAAGGCGATGACGGAGGATAGGGCAGAAAATGTTTGCGTGCCTGTTCAACAGCTTCGGTGTCAAAGCCGGCAAACACAGTTGTAATACGGTCAGGGCGCTTAGTTGCTTGCAATGAAAGTTTTACTCCCGGGCGTGCGGCACCGGCAGCACATCCACAAACTGAATTAACAACTACTAACACGGTGCCTTTTGAGTTAACGGCAGCATCTACTTCCGCAGCGTTGCGGAGGTCTTCAAAACCAACAGAGGTGAGTTCTTCCTTCATTGGCATTACTAAATTTTCTGGATACATAATTTAATATTTAATGGTTAAAAAAATACAGGGTTTTAAAGAGAACCCTAATAAACTCTAAAACGTTTTTAATTTGTACTCGTAATTTTAAATCATTCACTGACCAATTAATTGTAAACCATTGGTTAAAAAATATGTTTATCTGCATGATATGATGAATGGATCATAGGGCTACTTTCCACATAATGAAAACTTTTTTCAAGGCCTTTCACTTTATATTTAGCAAATACTTCAGGGCGAATAAATTCTATCACCGACAAATGTTGTTTTGTTGGTTGCAGGTATTGTCCCATTGTTAATACATCACAGCCTACTGCTCGTAAATCATCCATAGTTTCATAAATTTCATGTTCGGTTTCTCCTAAGCCAAGCATAATTTCTGATTTTGTTTTCAATCCTTCCTCTTTCTATCGTTGCCAAACCTCCAAACTTCTATCATATTTTGCCTTGATGCGAACTTGTTTTGTTAGCCTACGAACGGTTTCTGTATTATGAGAAACAATCTCAGGACGTGCATCAATAATGCGTTGCAGGTTTTCCCAATTGCTCATAAAATCAGGGATAAGCGTTTCAAATTTTGTTTGTGGGCTAACCCTCCGTATTGCATTAATCGTTTCGACCCAAATAATAGAGCCGCCATCTTTTAAATCATCACGGTTAACCGAGGTAATCACACAATGTTTTATATTCATCAGTCGCACGGATTCGGCTACACGCTCAGGTTCTTTTAAATCAACAGGCAACGGACGACCAGTAGCCTTATTACAGAATCCGCAGGAACGGGTACATATATTTCCGAGAATCATAAACGTGGCAGTACCTGCGCCCCAACATTCGCCCATATTAGGACAACTGCCGCTTTCGCAGATGGTATGCAATTTATGTGTGGATACGATTTCTCGAACCTTTTTATATTCTTCTCCCATCGGCAATTTTACTCTCAACCAATCTGGCCTAAGCTTAAACCTTGGCTCTTCTGCTATTTCAATACTGTTATTTGACATTTTCTTGAAAATACTTTTATACAGTTTCCGTAATTACTTTTTCTACTTCAGGAAGCATTCTTCGTAGTAAATTTTCAACACCTTGTTTCAAAGTAGTATTGGTAGAGGGGCAGCCGTGGCATGACCCTTTGAGCGTAACAGTTACAATTCCGTTTTCGAAAGATTTGAAATGAATGGCACCACCATCACCTTCTACTGCCGGGCGGATGTACTCGTCAAGAAGTGCAATGATTTTTTGTTCGATATCCCCGGAAACATTTACCGGCACTTCTGCTTCTTCTATAATTAATTCTCCGTTGAGAAGTGGCTCACCTGTAGCAAGCTGGGTTTTAATCAGCTCCTTAATTTCGGGAATAACTTCATACCATTCGCAGCTTTCATCCTTCGTAACAGTTATAAAATTGGAAGTAATAAAAACGCCATTGACATAAGGGAGCTCAAATATTTTTGTGGCAAGAGGAGAAATAGCTGCTTTTTCTTTTTTACGGAATTCAATGCTTTCGCCTTCCTCATCAATTAATAAAAAGTTCAGAACAAATTTCATTGTGACTGGATTAGGTGTCATTTCGGTATAAATGGATATTGGTGTATTCACTTTATTTATATTAATTTAAGAATTTATAGAAAAAAAGACAGGCATTATTTTGTTGTTTTACCATTTAACATCCGCCACTTTAGCTATTGGCACTTTTGCATTTTGTATGGATACCTGTTGCGCCACCTTACTTGCCATTTCCATATAGGCAATCGCTTGCGGTGTATTGTCTTGCAGTACAGCCGGGCGACCTGCATCACCGGCTTCACAAATACTTTGCACCAATGGAATTTCGCCTAATAAAGGAACTCCTAATTCTTCTGCAAGTTTTTTTGCTCCGTCTCTGCGAAAGATGTAATATTTTTTATCCGGTTGATCTGGCGGACTGAAATAAGACATGTTTTCTACAATGCCTAAAACAGGAACATTTATTGATGGTAACTGAAACATTCCAACACCCTTTTTCGCATCAGCCAATGCCACAAGTTGAGGAGTACTTACAATCACAACCCCTGTTAAAGGAACAGCGCCAACCAATGTTAAATGAATGTCACCGGTTCCTGGAGGTAAATCAATAATCAGATAATCAAGCTCACCCCATTCTGCATCTTGAAACAATTGGACAGCCGCTTTTGATGCCATTGGTCCACGCCATACAAGTGCTTGAGAGGTATCTACAAAAAAACCAATGGATAATAATTTTACTCCATAACTCTCCACAGGAATAATTTTGTTTTTACCATCAATCTCTTTCATCATTGGTCGTTCATGTACTACATCAAACATAATTGTTTGTGAGGGGCCATAAATATCTGCATCAACCAAACCAACCGATGCCCCTAATTTCACCAAAGCTAAAGCCAGGTTTGAAGCCACTGTTGATTTTCCAACACCACCTTTGCCTGATGCTACTCCAATAATGTTTTTCACTTTCGGCAACATAGGCCCACTGCTTTTGCCTGATGATACATCGGATGTCATTTTTATTTTTACATTCGCATCTTCACCAATATACTGGGCAATTGCATTTTCACAATTCCTCTGAATCAGCTCTTTCATTGGGCAGGCAGGCGTTGTAAGCACTACGGTAAAACCTATATTTTTACCGTCTACTTCTAAATTCTTTATCATACCAAGCGTTACCAAATCTTTTTTTAAATCAGGATCTTCTACATGTTTTAATGCTTCTAATACTTGTTCTTTTGTAATATTCATTTTCGTCCTTCTTTTTTCTTCTAAAAACTGATCACTAAATTTAATTGGCTATCAAATATTTGCATCTTAATTGGGAATTAAAATTTTTATTTTAGTTAGATTTTTATTCAATTCTATCTGACAAGATAATCGTGAATTTTCAAAAATTACAGGCAGCGTTTCGAGCAGTAAAATTTCCTCATCTATTTGTTTTTTCAAAAGCGGGAAACTTTCCAGCACCCTTACATGGCAAGTTGCGCACAAAGCAATTCCGAAGCAAGTACCCTCAATTTGTTCATAATCATTTGCTTTTAAAAACTCCATCAGATTTAAACCCATATCATTGGGGGCTTCGAGATTTATCTCTCCCGCACTGTTAGCAATAGTTACCGTTATATTATTTTCCATTTTTATTTTTAAAAAGAATTTACACCACTAACTGTAGTATATTTCATCGTATATTTTGCTCCTGGATTGATGTACTTATAAGCGCTGTGTGCCATTATTGCCGCTTCGTGAAAACCACATAAAATCAATTTCAATTTATTTTGATAGGTGTTAATATCTCCGATGGCATAAATACCGGACTCGTTGGTAGAATAATCTTGGATATTTACTTCGATGGCGTTTTTATCAATATTTAATCCCCAATCTGCTATCGGCCCTAACTTAGGGCTCAATCCAAAAAGAGGTATTAAATAATCTACTTGAATTATTTCGACATCATTTGTTTTAGTATTTAATATCGTAACGTTTTCCAACATTTTTTTGCCTTGCACCTCTTTAAGGTTAGAATGTAACAAAACTTTTATTTTTTTTTCTTCCGTAAGTTTTATTACTTGATTTACACTGTGCGGACTTCCTCTAAATGATTCACTGCGGTGTACAAGCGTAAGTTCTGACGCGATATTAGAAAGATGTATTGCCCAATCTAAGGCACTGTCGCCACCTCCGGCAAGCACAACTTTTTTATTTCTATATTTTTCAGGGTCGATTATCATATAACTTATGCCCTTTTCATTTTCAAATTTTTCCAATCCAATTACTTCCGGTTTGCGGGGTTCAAAGCATCCTAATCCTCCTGCTATAACCACCACTTGTGCGTGTATTTTTGTTCCCAGATGGGTAGTAATAATAAAATCTTTGTCCTTTATTTTAATTAATGATTCCACACGTTCCCCAAATGTAAATGTGGGTTTAAACGGTTCGGCTTGTTTTAATAATTTGTCAATCAATTCTTGCGCTTGTATAGTCGGGAAACCGGGTATATCATAAATTGGCTTTTTAGGATATATTTCAGTAAGCTGCCCGCCAGCCTGTGGTAAATAATCTATTAAATGGCATCTCAATTTTAATAAACCCGTTTCAAAAATAGCGAACAATCCTACCGGACCTGCACCAATAATAGCGATGTCGGTAGTTATCATAATAATATATTATGTAAATCATCAAACATTTTCACTTCCCTTACCATAATCATTCTGTCATCACCGGCAGAAATCAAATAATTATTATAGGTACTCCAAAGTAATTTGTTTACAGAGTGTGTATGCGCATCAAAATTATATTTATTGATGCGTTTTAATAACTGATATGTTTTTGCATCCCAAATTTTTATGGTTTTATCACGACTGGCAGTGGCAAATAATGTAGCATCCGGATTAAATACGATATCGTAAATAGCCCAATTATGCGCAGGAATTGATTCTACTAATTCATAATTCGCTATTTGCCAAATTTTCAAATGCGCATCTCTTCCTCCTGTTAAAAGGAATTTACCATCAGGGCTGTATCGCACAACATTTGCTGCAAGTTGATGTGCAATAAAATCTTTTTTGTGATTCAATGTGTGCAGGTCAAATACAAGAATATTGCAATCACCTAATGCAACCGCTATTTCGGAAGTGGCGTAATTAAAATCAATGCTGCGTACTTTCTGGTTTGATAGCTTTTTTATTTTAATCAATGATAAAGTATCGAGTGAGCAAACTGCAAAATTACCATCGCCACCGGCTGTATAAAAGCTATTGGTTTGTAATGAATATTTTATGTCAAAAATTGGTGCCGTATGATGTTGCAGAATTTTAATTTCTTTTTTTATTTCTAAATCAAGTATATGAATACTTCCTGTTGTTGTTCCCGCAAGCAATAATTTCTTTTCAGGAATATGACAAATTGCATATATAGGCGCAGGGAAAGATGCCGCAAATTTTTCGGTTTGCAGGGTTTTTAAATTCCATAGTGCAATAAACATATCACTACTCCCTGTAAAAACAGTGTGTTCGGATATGCCTTTATCCATGGAATATACACAGCCGTTGTGTCCGGTAAATGTTGCGATGTGTTTTACATCAATGTTTATTTCTTTTATTGTCTCCATTTTATTTTCAAAAAATTATGCCTACGCATTTTTTAATTCGTGTAATACAGCATATTATTAGATGTTAATCCAAAAAATTATTGCTTTTGTGTGAGCCATCGCAATACGGCTTATTCTGCGAATATCCACACCGGCATAGGAAAGCTTTTTGCTCTTTTGTTTCTGAACTGCCATCTTTTTTTACTACCGTGATGCTTCCTTCTACCATTAGTGGACCGTTTGCCAGTACAGTTACTTTAACGTTTGTATTTTCCATTTTATCGTTTTTTTAATTTGTTTAATGAATTTATTTGGGTTGTTTGTATAAAGGAACCATAGAACAAGCTTCGCCATACATGATGCTTTTTGCAACATGGCGTAAAAGTCTGGTTATTTCAACATAAGCAGCTTGAGGTACAGGCAGATGGCCACACCCTTTTATAACAACACGGGCATCTTTATACTCATTGATATTTAGTTTGTTCAGTATGTCATTATACAAAATTGTTTCAAGTGTTTCTAAATCACCGAACACAACCTTTTTTGTGTATGGCTCTAACTGTATTGCCAACAGCATATATGCCCAAGTTGGCACAACAGCATCAGCTGAACAAATAAGTGCAGCGTATTTATCTCTGTATTTACTCCAGTCTTCGTTTTTAACAAACTCTCTAAAGTCTTTTTCTTTTAATATTAAACCTTGAAATAATTGCTCTTTTATATCGAATAATACACGTTCGCCATGAGGGTAAAAATCTTCAAGGTTGATGGTGATGATGCCACTTAAGGCTACTTTATTTATTATTTCGTTTTCCATATTACATAAAACCTAATTCGAGTTGTGCTACTTCGCTCATCATTTCTTTCCCCCAGGGTGGTTCAAAAGTCATTGTTATTTTTGCTGATTTAACTCCTTCTATTTCACGCAATTTTTGTTCTGTTTCAGGTGGCAATGTTTCAGCTACCGGACAATTTGGTGATGTCAAAGTCATTAGCATCGTGAGGTTGTCCTCTCTATCAATATTGAGTTCGTAAATCAAGCCCAACTCCCAAATATCAACGGGTATTTCAGGGTCGTAACATGTTTTAAGCACATCAATAGCTTTTTGTGATAGCTCAGTATTTTGTGTAATTATTATTGCTGCCATTTTTTTAGTTTAATGTTTTCAACTGTTTGTATGCAAGTGCATCTAATTTCATTTGTTTTATCATACTAACTAAACCATTGCTACGGGTGGGCGACAGGTGTTCTATTAATCCTATTTTATTGATAAATTTTAATTGCGCATTTATAATATCATCTGCTGTATGGCCTGATATAATTCTTATCATTAATGCTACAATTCCTTTCGTAATAATGGCATCGCTGTCGGCTGTAAAAACGATTTTTTCGTCTTTCAATTCAGAGTGCAACCACACTTTGCCCTGACAGCCCTTTATCAATCTGTCATCGGTTTTGTATTGTTTGTCAATCAATGGCAAATGTTTCCCCAAATCAATCAGATGCTCGTACTTGCTTTCCCAGTCGTCACCGAATAACTCAAACTCTTCTACTATTTCATTTTCTATTTCTGCTATTTTCATCTTTATTTATTTGTTGGAAAGTTTTAAAGTTGAGAGGTTAAAAAGTTCACCTAAAAATCAGTATCGCAATTTTTCAACTTTGAAACCTTCCAACTTTACTACCTATTCTATTTTAACATTTTAATTGCTTTCTGAATTCCATTCACCAGCACATCAATTTCTTCTTTTGTATTGTAAAATACCAATGAAGCACGTATGGTGCCTGGTATGCCAAAATGTTCCATCAGCGGTTGTGTGCAATGGTGTCCTGTGCGTACAGCAATACCTTGTTTGTCTAATATAGTTCCAACATCCAATGGATGAATTTCTTCAATTACAAAAGAAATAACACTTGCTTTTTCTTTTGCGGTGCCTATAATTCTCAATCCTTCAATAGCCGAAAGTTTTAAAGTGGCATATTCCAACAGTTCACATTCATAAGCGCCAATGTTTTCTAAGCCAATTTCATTTACATAATCTATTGCCGCTGCTAATCCAATGCCACCTTCAATATGCGGAGTTCCGGCTTCAAATTTTAAAGGCAGATCAGCATATTCTGTTTTTATAAACGTAACCGTTTTTATGGTACCGCCTCCCACTTTATACGGAGGCATTTCGTTCAACCACTTTTCTTTACCATAAAGTATTCCAACACCCGTTGGCCCAAATAATTTATGCCCGCTAAAGCAATAAAAATCTGCATCCAAGGCTTGTACATCTACTTTTAGATGAGGCACTGCCTGAGCGCCATCAATTAATACAGGAATATTTTTTTCATGTGCAAGCTCAATAATTTCCTTTACCGGGTTAATAGTGCCAAGTGTATTTGAAACATGTGTAACAGCTACTATTTTTGTTTTGCCGCACAGTAGTTTTTTGTATTCATCAATAAGTAATTCACCCTTTTCATTTATAGGAATTACTATTAATATAGTGCCTATTTTCTCGCAAAGCATTTGCCAGGGAAGTATATTGCTGTGATGCTCCATTTCGCTAATGATGATTTCATCGCCTGATTTTATATTTCCCCCCCCGAACGAGCTTGCTACCAGATTGATGCTTTCGGTAGTGCCGCTGGTAAAAATAATTTCTTGCGACAAGGCAGCATTCAAATGTTTTTGAACAGTAACACGGGCATTCTCATAAGCAACTGTTATCTCTTGACTTAATTGATGTACCCCACGGTGTACATTGGCATTTTGCGTTTGATAATAATTGCTAATGGCATCAATTACCTGTTTAGGCTTTTGTGTTGTTGCCCCGTTATCCAAATACACCAGAGGTTTGCCATTTACCTTTTGGCAAAGGATAGGAAAATCCTGTCGGAGTTTTTGAATATTGAGAGCGCTATGTTTTGTGATTGTTTCCATCTTTTTTATTATTGTTTTAAAGTTAGATAGTTGGAATGTTTTGCAAGAAACCTTTCAACTTTCGAACCTTTTAACTTTCCAACTTTCCAATTATTCAAATGTTTTGGCAATTTTTCTTTCAATGTATTCACGCAAAGACTCAATTTTTATAGTATCTACAACTTCGGAAGCAAATGCGTGCATTAATATTATTTTAGCACTTTCCATACTCAAACCGCGAGTACGCAGATAAAATATTTTGTCTTCATCCAGTTTACCTGTTGATGTACCGTGCGAACATTTTACATCATCGGCATAAATTTCTAATTGCGGTTTAGTATTGATTGTTCCGGCTTCACTCAATAAAATGTTTTTGTTTGATTGAAACGCATTTGTTTTTTGCGCATTTTTTCTTACAAAGATCTTTCCATTAAAAGTAGCTGTTGACTTTCCATCAATAATGCCTTTGTAAAGCTCGTTACTATTGCAACTTGGTTTGCGGTGATCTACCACAGTGTGATTGTCTACAACTTGATTTCCGGCAGTTAAATACAATCCGTTCAAATGCGATTCAATATGTTCACCGTCCAGCACTAAAGTCAAATTATTTCGAACTAACGAGCCACTCAACGTAAAGGTATGGGTAGAAAATACGCTTTGTTTCTTTTGAATTACCTGTGTAGTATTCACTAAATAACCCAAGTCATTTTCATCTTGAATTTTATAATGATCAACAGCAGCACATTCATCTATTATAAGTTCTGTTAATGCGTTGCTGAATATTTTCGCAGTAGAATCAAGTATTTCAAACGATTCAATAATTTTTGCTTGCGCATTTTCATCAACAACGATTAGATTGCGTGGATGAATTATTGTATTTTGGATGGCGGTTGCAACATGAATGATGTGTATAGGTTTTTCAATTATCGTATTATTTGCAATGTGAATAAATACGCCATCTTTAGTCATTCCAGTATTTAATGCAATAAATGGGTCAGCATTTACATCAGCATATTGCGCATAATGTTTTTCAAAAACAGGTGAATTGCTTTTTTCTGCATCCACTAAACTACATATTGTTAACCCTTTTGGAAGGTTCTGTAAGTTTGATAATCCTTCAACAAAAACACCGTTCTCAATAATTACAACATACGCATCTTTTAAAAAGATCAGGTGTTCAATTTGCTCATCGCTACAGTTTTTATTTGTCGAGAAATCAAATCCTTCTCTCAGCATCAAATCTATATGGGTATATTTATATTCTTCGTGCTTTCGGTTTGGAATGCCTTGTTTGTAAAAGCTTTCCATAGCTTTATCACGAAGTTGTGTATTGCCAAATAAAAATAATTTTGATTCCTCAAATTCAAAAATCAATTTATCTTTTATCGTACTTGTTTTAAAAACTGTTTCCATTTTGTAATAAATTAAGCTTCTACTTCTTCTTTAATGAAATCATATCCTTTTTCTTCCAACTCTAAAGCCAATTCTTTTGATCCTGACTTTACAATTTTCCCGTTGTATAATAC
>Ga0163153_10001650_pt1 | contig 34969 bp, 28 predicted proteins | sample OliLakLV19MP6IB1_FD_148629 | JGI IMG/M metagenome (GOLD analysis project Ga0163153, IMG submission 148629) | Freshwater microbial mat bacterial communities from Lake Vanda, McMurdo Dry Valleys, Antarctica - Oligotrophic Lake LV.19.MP6.IB-1 | ecosystem: Environmental > Aquatic > Freshwater >... | reverse complement strand
CTACGATAATCTGTTATTGTTCCGATCGGGACTGATTACCGTGGATGAGTACCTGGCGCTGCTGGCTGAAGAAATTCGCAGCTATGAGATTTCTCCAGGACGAAAAGTGCGCAGCGCTGAACAGGCCTCATTTGATACCTGGACTAAGCACTACAAACCAGATGCCAACAGCATCAACAGTGACGTTAGCTACTATCGCAAAGGCTCGTTAATTGGATTCGTCGCTGACACGGCCATTCGTAAAGCCAGCAAACAGAAAGTGACTCTGGATGACATTTTGCGGGAAATGTACGGTCTTTACGGTCCCGATGGAAGCCAATCGTCAGGCTACCCGCCGCGCGCATTTGAAGCATTGGTCGAGCAAACAGTGGGCAAGCCAGTGGCTGATCAGATCGAAACCCTACTGACCTCACTAACTGACCCTGACGTCGACGCCGCGCTGGAATATTACGGCTTACAACTTGAAAGATCAGCAACTCGCAAGGCGGCTGAAGCGGCAGGCAGCCCGGTTCCTGCTGATTTTGGTCTGGTCTGGAACTCACAGGAATCCCTGTTGTTGGTCGAGTCGGTAGTGCGCGGAGGCAGTGGAGCAGACGCGGGTGTGCTGCCCGCTGACGAACTGCTGGCAATCAATGGCCAAAGGGTAAATCGTTTGAACATCCAGGATCGAATGTTGCGCCTGCAGCCTGACGAAACAGCAGAATTATTACTGGTGCGCAACGGCCAGATTCTGACACTTTCAGTCAAGGTACAACATGCGATTGCAGACAAATATCGGATTTCGATCAGGCCCAATATCAAGCAAAGAGAGAAAAACCGAATGGAGCAATGGCTGGGGATGCAACTGATGTTTATAAAAAACTGAGGGGTTTAGTCAAAACCCCAATCCAATTGATCAATACCTCAAGCTTCGTTACGGATCCTGTCGGCCCGCTTGCGTTCGTGCTCCAACAGGTAAACCTTGCGCAAGCGGATACTTTCCGGCGTTACTTCTACCAGTTCGTCATCTTCAATAAACTCCAGAGCTTGCTCCAGTGTCATTTTAATGGCGCCATTGAGTAGCACGTTTTCGTCCTTGAGTACGGTGCGTATGTTGGTCAACTGCTTGGTTTTCAGCGGATTCACTGTCAAGTCATTGGCGCGACTGTGTATACCCACGATCTGGCCTTCGTATACGTCCGCACCCGGCTCGATCAGCAGTCGGCCACGCTCCTGCAAGTTGAACAGGCCATAGGGTCCGGCCCGTCCGGTGCCATTTGAAATCAGCACGCCGTTATTGCGCGGCGATATGGCGCCAGGCAAGTAAGGCCCGTAATGATTGAAAACATGGAACATCAATCCGGTTCCGGCAGTCAGTGTACGAAACTCATTCTGGAAGCCGATCAAGCCCCTGGCGGGTATGATGTATTCCAGACGAACCCGTCCTTTGCCATCTAACTGCATGTTCTGCAGCTCGGCACGCCGCTCACCCAACTTTTCCATGACGGCGCCCTGGTATGCAGACTCAAGATCGGCCACCAATTGCTCGTAAGGCTCTTCTTTATGATCTTCCAGTTCGTGCAGAATCACTTCTGGCCGCGATATGGCCAACTCGTAACCTTCGCGACGCATGGTTTCAATCAGGATGGAAAGATGTAGTTCACCTCGCCCGGATACCTTGAAGCGTTCGGCGTCTTCGGTTTCCTCAACCCGCAGGGAAACATTGTGGCTGGCCTCGCGCAACAGGCGTTCACGCAACTGACGGCTGGTGAGGTATTTGCCTTCCTTGCCGGCAAAAGGTGATTTGTTGACCCGGAAAGTCATGCTGATGGTAGGTTCGTCGACCGTCAGCGCGGGCAGTGCTTCTGGAGTATCCCGGTCACACAAAGTGTCGGAAATGCCCAGGTCTTCAATGCCTGTAACGGCAATGATATCGCCGGCTGCGGCGGATTTGACTTCCTGCCGCTCCAGCCCGTGAAAACCCAATACCTGCAACACGCGCGCATTGCGTTTTTTGCCATGGCGATCAATCACGCAAATGGATTGGTTGGTGCTGATTTGACCGCGTTGTATACGGCCAATACCAATAACGCCGACATAGGAGCTGTAATCCAGCGATGAAACCCGCATCTGAAAAGGGCCACCAGAATCAACATCAGGAGGCGCAACATTTTTTATGACGGATTCAAACAACGGCCTCATATCGCCGTCCGTAACAGAATCTTCCAGGCTGGCAAACCCTTTCAGGGCTGATGCATAAACCACCGGAAAATCCAGTTGCTCGTCGGTGGCGCCCAGTTTGTCAAATAAGTCAAAAGTCTGGTCCAGCACCCACTGTGGGCGGGCGCCTTCGCGGTCCACCTTGTTGATGACCACAATGGGCTTGAAGCCCATTTCAAAGGATTTCTGTGTGACAAATCGGGTTTGCGGCATCGGGCCGTCTACCGCGTCCACCAGCAACAGCACAGAGTCGACCATGCTGAGTATTCGTTCAACTTCACCACCAAAATCAGCATGTCCTGGGGTATCTACAATATTAATGCGCCAGTCGGTTTCACCGTCGTTCCAAATGATGGAGGTATTCTTGGAAAGGATGGTAATGCCGCGCTCTTTTTCCAGGTCGTTGGAGTCCATCACGCGCTCGGGCCGGGCTGCGCGCTCACCCAGAGTTCCGGATTGCTGCAGCAAACAGTCAACAAGCGTGGTCTTGCCATGATCGACGTGCGCGATGATAGCGATATTTCTGAGATTCTGAATCACAATGGTACATTCGGGGAAGGGGGGCGCACGTTAACCTGTTTTCGCAATAAAATCAATGAGAAAATCAATCAGAGCCGAAGCAAAAACCCAATGATATAAGCGCTTTTGCCAAGCCCTCATTGAGGTCTGGCGGCAGTTTTCGACCGGCAAAATCTCGCCGCACCGGGTAGTGCGCGCGCAGAGTGTCAAAATCTTTAGCAGAAATCCTGTCCCGGCCATACAGGCAGGCTCTAAGCGCTGCATCATCGCTTTCGACTGGGCAACTGGCCAGGATGACTGCTGCGGCAGAGCAGCTCTCATGAATGGCCAGTGGTTCGGCTGGAGCAGATGGAGGCGGAATGGCTGCAGCTGGATCGATTCCCTGCCAGCCCAGAAACTGCCGGAATATCATACGGGTACCGTTTAATTTTCCGTCCAGGCTGTAACCGGCAACATGCGGTGTTGCCACCGTGACTTGGTGCAGGAGTCGGGCTTCAATGTTGGGCTCATCAGGCCAGACATCGAGGGCTGCGTGGCCTTTACCCTTGCTCAACCATTGGTCCAGTGCGGTGGCTTCAATCACAGCACCACGCGAGCTGTTTATCACCAGGGTGCCGGACTTCAGGCTGGAGAATAATTTTTTGTTACCCAGGTGCAAAGTGGCGTGGTGGCCAGTCTTTGTGAGCGGAACATGAAAGCTGATCAGATTGCATTCAGTAATGGTTTCCATGTCCACCAGGTTTTTTCCACCCGCCTGGGCCAAAGGTGGGTCACAGGCAATTACGTTGCCAACTTCCAATAGAGTCAATAAACGATGTAATCGACTGCCAACATTACCCAATCCTACAATTCCCACTGTGAGGTCAGACATATTCAGGCCAATGCGCTTTGCCGCCAGCAAGATCATGGCCAGGGTGTACTGTGCCGCACCATCGGCATTGCAGCCTGGTGCATGGCACCAATGAATGCCGCAGTCCTGCAGGAAGGCCGTGTCCATATGGTCGGTGCCAATGGTGGTCGAGCCGACAAAGCGCACCGAACTGCCCGCCAATAGTTGGTGATCAATACGGCTTACCGAACGGACCAGCAAGGCATCAGCTTGCTTGACCCTGCCGGCTGATATTTCTCTGCCTTTACAACGAAAAATATCGCCGAACTGGCCAAAAGTGGCATCGAGGCCAGGAATGTTTTCGTCCGCAACAATGCGCATCGCTAATGACTCCTTACATTATTACGGTGGCCGGTCTGATTATTAACTAATTCAATATAAAGCAGGGAGTATTAATTGGCTATAATATTCAGGTCAAGTGATCAGACCATTTCTCGATCGCTATCCTTCACCAGCACCCCGATATTAGCGCAAGGAGTCCTTCATGAAATCTCCCGTTCGAGTTGCCATTACCGGAGCAGCCGGTCAGATTGGTTACCAACTCTGTTTTCGAATTGCATCCGGCGACATGCTGGGTCCGGATCAGCCGGTCATTTTACAGTTGTTGGAAATCCCGCCCGCATTAGGTGCGTTGCAGGGTGTTGTGATGGAACTGGATGATGCGGCATTTTCCCTGCTGTCTGGTTGTGTGGCCACAGATGATGTCGAAACAGCGTTCGAGGATGCCGATTATGCCTTGCTGGTTGGTGCCAGGCCACGTGGACCGGGTATGGAACGCAAAGACCTGATCGCTGCCAACGGCAAGATATTTGGCCCGCAAGGTCGGGCAATGAATGCTGTGGCCAGTCGCGATATTAAAGTCCTGGTGGTGGGCAACCCGGCCAATACCAACGCACTGATCGCCCGAGCCGCTGCGCCAGATCTGAATCCGAAAAATTTCACTGCCATGACCCGCCTGGATCACAACCGTGCCTTGGCCCAGTTGGCTGCCCGCACCGGCGTACATCACAGTAAGATCCAGCGCATGATTATTTGGGGCAATCATTCCTCCACCCAGTACCCGGATATTCGATTCAGCATCGTCGACGGCAAGTCGGCGCCAGATTTGGTAGAAACCAGTTGGTACCGGGATACCTTTATCCCCGATGTGCAGCAGCGTGGTGCCGCAATTATTAAAGCGCGTGGCGCTTCCAGCGCAGCATCTGCAGCATCTGCAGCTATCGATCATATGCGCACCTGGTCACTGGGTACCAAAGAGGGTGATTGGGTCTCTATGGCCGTGCCCGCTGATGGTAGTTATGGCATAGAGCCAGGAGTGATCTATTCCTATCCGTGTGAGTGCCGTAATGGCAGCTATGAAATCGTGCAAGGATTGGAAATCGACGAATTTAGCCGCGAACGTATGGATGCCAGTGAAGCAGAACTGCGTGAGGAACGCGCCGCTGTGGAAGACTTGTTGTAATGTCGGCTGGAAACAAGTTACGCCAGGCAGTTGCGGAGCACGCACCGCTGCAAGTGGTGGGTGCTATTAATGCCTATACGGCGAGAATGGCACAGGCCATAGGGCACAAAGCACTTTACCTTTCCGGCGGTGGTGTGGCAGCCAATTCATTGGGTCTGCCAGACCTGGGCATCAGTTCCCTGCATGATGTGTTGGTGGATGTGGACCGAATTACCCATGCCAGTGATCTGCCTTTGTTGGTCGATGCTGATACGGGTTTTGGTGGCGCTTTCAATATTTCTCGCACGGTGCGATCGCTAATTCGCGCCGGTGCTGCCGGAATGCACATAGAGGACCAGGTAGCGAGCAAGCGATGTGGCCACCGACCAGGTAAGGCTATCGTATCCCAGGCTGAAATGGTGGACCGTATCAAGGCGGCAGTTGATGCGCGTACCGATGCTGACTTTGTGGTCATGGCGCGTACGGATGCTCTGGCCGTTGAAGGGTTGGAGTCAACGATTGACAGGGCTGCGGCTTGCGTGGAAGCAGGGGCCGATATGGTGTTTCCGGAGGCCATGCGCAGCTTGGATGATTATGCCCAGCTAAAGAAAATCATCAGGGTTCCAATATTGGCCAATATTACGGAATTCGGTCACACACCTTTGTTCACCACCCGGGAATTGGGGGCTGTGGGCGTCGACATTGTGCTGTATTGCTGCTCGGCCTACCGCGCCATGAATCGCGGCGCGGAGCGGGTTTACCAGGCGCTGCTGGCAGACGGCCATCAACACAATGTACTGGACATCATGCAAACACGTGCAGAATTGTATCACTACCTGGCATACCACGATTTCGAAAGCAAATTGGACCAGCTCTATGCTGACCAAAGCGCATCAGACACAGAAGAAGAGGTTTAAGAAAAATGACGGAAGCTAATAAAAGTGCAGGTCTGCGAGGACAGACCGCCGGGCAGACTGCGATTTGCACTGTCGGAGCCGAAGGCAACAGTTTGCGCTACCGTGGCTATGACGTGGTGGACCTCGCTGAAAACGCCAGCTTCAACGAAGTGGCTTTCATGATTCTCCACGGCCATCTGCCCAGCCGGGTAGAACTGGATGCCTTCAGCGCGCGCCTGAAGGGGCAGCGAAAACTGCCAGTCGCCCTATGTGAAGTATTGGAGCGAATTCCGGCAGATGCACATCCCATGGATGTCATGCGTACAGGTTGCTCCTTTCTGGGCAACCTGAAACAGGAAATAAGTTTTGACCACCAGTTGAAAGTTGCTGAACGCCTGCTTGCTTGCTTTCCATCCATCGTTGTTTACTGGTATCGCTATAGCCACGAAGGCATCCGGATAGAAACAGCCAGCGAAGAGGCTTCAGTCGGCGCGCATTTCCTGCGCCTGCTGCATGGCGCATCGCCCAGCGAGCTGGCTGCCAGGGTCATGGACGTTTCACTGATTCTTTATGCGGAACATGAGTTCAACGCTTCTACCTTCACCGCCCGCGTTTGCGCATCAACATTGTCTGATTTGTATTCCTGTATTACCGCAGCGATTGGTTCCTTGCGTGGTCCGCTGCATGGCGGTGCCAACGAAGCCGCCATGGATATGATCGAGCAGTATGCTTCAGCAGAGGAGGCGGTGGCTGATGTGAAACGCAAGTTGGAAGTCAAAGAACTGATCATGGGTTTTGGTCATGCGGTGTATAAATTGCGTGATCCGCGTAATGCGATCATCAAGGATTGGTCACGCAAACTTTCGGAGACGTCTGAGAACAAGGTCTTGTATCCGGTTTCCGAAGCGGTTGAGCGCACCATGAAAGAGCAGAAGAACATGTTCGCCAACGCGGACTTTTTCCATGCCAGCGCCTATCACTTTATGGGCATTCCAACCAAGTTGTTCACACCCATATTCGCAATGTCGCGCCTAACCGGATGGTCTGCTCATTGCTTTGAGCAGCGTGCCAACAACCGCATAATACGTCCAGGGGCTGAGTACATAGGTCCGGAACCGCGCGCCTACACGGCGATAGATCAACGCTGATCGGGACTTCTTTCCAAGCATTGAAAAGGCCGCCCTCGGGCGGCCTTTTTGTGTCGAGTTGAAGCAGGTTTCAGCGCTTCATGAAGTTGAAAAACTCTTCATTGGACTTGGTGGCTTTCATTTTGTCCAGCATGAATTCGATCGCCTGAGCTTCGTCCATGGGGTTCAAGAGTTTGCGCAAAATCCACATTTTCTGCAATTGATCCTGCGGCATCATCAGTTCTTCGCGGCGTGTGCCGGAGCGGTTGATGTCAATGGCAGGGTAGGTGCGGCGTTCGGCAATGCGGCGATTCAGGTGAACCTCCCAGTTGCCGGTACCTTTGAATTCTTCGTAAATTACTTCGTCCATCTTCGAGCCCGTGTCTACCAGGGCTGTGGCAATGATGGTCAGTGAGCCGCCTTCGGTCACGTTACGTGCCGCACCAAAGAAGCGCTTGGGACGCTGCAAGGCATTGGCATCCACACCACCGGTGAGCACTTTCCCGGAAGAAGGCGCCACGGTATTGTAAGCGCGTGCCAAACGGGTGATGGAGTCCAGCAGGATGACTACATCCAGCTTGTGTTCAACCAATCGCTTGGCCCGTTCGATGACCATTTCGGCCACTTGTACATGCCGCGATGCGGGCTCATCAAAGGTACTGGATATCACTTCAGCATCAACCGAGCGCTGCATTTCAGTAACTTCTTCTGGACGCTCATCGATCAGCAGTATGATCATCTTGCAGTCTGGATGATTGGCGCGAATACTGGTGGCAATATTCTGCAACATGATGGTTTTACCGGCTTTCGGCGGCGAAACAACCAAGCCTCGTTGGCCTTTGCCAATGGGTGCCACCAGGTCAATGATGCGAGCCGTGATGTCTTCGGTACTTCCGTTGGCGCGTTCCAGTCGCAATTGTTCGCGGGGAAATTCAGCGGTCAGGTTTTCAAACAGAATTTTCTGTTTGGCGGCATCCGGCGATTCGTAATTCAGCTCCTGCACCTTGAGCAGAGCAAAATATCTCTCACTGTCTTTCGGCGGCCTGATTTTTCCTGTCAGCATGTCGCCGGTTCGCAGCGAGAAACGCCGAATTTGACTGGGTGAAACATAAATATCGTCTGGGCCGGCCAGATAGGAACTGTCTGCTGAGCGCAGGAAACCAAAACCGTCTTGCAGGATTTCCAGAACACCATCGCCGAATATGGCTTCGCCGTTTTTGGCATGGGCCTTCAAGATCGAAAATATGACGTCTTGCCGCCGTTGACGGGCAACGCCTTCAAGGCCCATTTCATTGGCAATATCCAATAATTCGGAAACAGTTTTTTGTTTGAGTTCAGTCAGGTTCATAGATTCAGTTCAGCTTAAGAGACTTTCGGGCTTAGGGGAGGTTAGTTTTTGTATCAGCCAAGTCCGTGAGACCCGGCATATCTTTGATAAATTCATGAGTGCCTGCGGCGACAAAGGCCTTGCAGGAAGTTTTAGTTATTTAAATCACTATGGCCAGAAGACAATCCGGACTCATTGTGTATCTGTTATGTGAATCTGGGATGCTTTGGCGCCGTCTGGAATTACGGGCTTGGATGTCGATAAGCTAACACGATAGAGCAGCACCGTCCAGTCATCCGTCACCGCAGTAGTTGATCTTTTCTCCAGGCCGTGGCGACTGGCGCTCAATCCTTGCAATCGGTTTTTGCGGACCAACTCCCGTTTGGCGGAAGCTGGCCCACGCGTTTCAGACAACTTCGTCCAGAAAAGCTTTCAGTTGGCCTTTGGTCAATGCTCCAACTTTAGTCGCCTGCACTTTGCCGTCTTTGAAAACCATCAAAGTCGGTATACCACGAATACTGTACTTCTGAGGCGTCGCCGTGTTGGAGTCAATATCCATTTTGGCCACTTTCAGGCGGCCCTTATATTCGCCAGCAATTTCTTCAAGGATTGGGGCAATCATTTTGCAAGGGCCGCACCATTCGGCCCAGTAGTCGACCAAAACGGGACTGTCAGAACCGAGTACTTCCTGTTCAAAACTGCCGTCCGTTACGTGCGTTATATGTTCACTCACTATCATTCTCCGGTTTAGCATGCGCTTACGCCACTGGTGCGTAACGGGTAGCGCGGTTAATATGGATTCTTTCGAGGCCCTAAATCGCGATCCGCACAACCGGATAAGGACGTTCTGGAAGACAGGGCATTCATTTCACCTGAACCGCCTGACGATATCAAGGCTCCTGCTTGACTTTTCAAGCCCGGCATTGACTGTGCCACTTAGCAGAAGACCCGGTCCGGGTTCGATGGCTTACGAGTTAAAAAATACATGAAAACCTCTGACAACAAGAATCCCCTCAGCGACTTGGCATTTTCCAGCCTGGACCTGCTTCCGCCAGTCATGCAAGGATTGCAGGACGCTGGTTTTACTTATTGTACCCCGATTCAGGCACTGACTTTGCCCATTGCCCTGAAGGGCAAGGATATAGCAGGACAGGCCCAGACCGGAACCGGAAAAACAGCTGCCTTCTTGCTGGTCATCCTGCAAAGGTTGTTGCAAAGCGATGCTGGCCCTGAACCTCATCAACCCCGGTCGCTGATTCTGGCTCCAACCCGTGAGTTGGCATTGCAGATTCATAAAGATGCGGTTCTCCTGAGTGGCAATTCCGGGCTCAAGTTGGGGCTGGCTTACGGAGGCGTTGATTATGAAAAGCAGCGGCAGCAATTGTTGGCCGGAGTAGATATTCTGATCGGTACTCCCGGCAGGATAATCGATTATTTCAAGCAGAAGGTCTTCAATCTACGGCAGATTGAAATTATGGTGTTGGATGAAGCCGATCGCATGTTTGATCTGGGTTTTATCAAAGACATTCGTTATGTACTTCGCCGCCTGCCAGAGCGTGATCAACGGCAATGCATGTTGTTTTCTGCGACTCTGGGGCAACGCGTCCTGGAGTTGGCTTACGAGCATATGAACGACCCGAAGTTGCTCAAGGCCGAGGCTGCGCAGGTCACGGCGGAGAATGTTCAGCAAACAGTTTACTATCCCGCCAATGATGAAAAATTGCCTTTACTCGCCGGCTTGTTGCGTAAGTTCAACAGCGGCAGGGTAATCGTGTTTGCCAATACGCGTATTGCAACCGACAAAATTGAACGCACGTTAAACGCGAACGGTTTTCACGCTGCGGCAATTTCTGGCAGTGTGCCGCAGAAGAAACGCCAGTCCTTGCTGAAACAATTTCATGACGGTGAAATTCCCATTCTGGTTGCAACGGATGTTGCAGCCCGTGGCCTGCACATTCCAGATGTCACTCATGTCATTAATTTTGATTTGCCGCAAGACGCACCGGATTATGTACACCGGATTGGCCGCACAGCTCGCCTGGGCGCGAAAGGTGAAGCCATCAGCTTCGCTTGCGAAAATTACGCCTTTCATCTGCCAGAAATTGAAGACTACATTGGCTACCCGATTGCAGTCGAGAATCCTGAAAAGGGCATGTTGGAGGCGCTGAATCGCCCACCACCGGCGCCCAGAAAAGCGAGGCCACAGACTAAACAGGGTAGCGGCGATAATCGCCGTCACAGAAGCAGTACGCAGGGCGGCAGTCATCGCAGCGGGAAGGGGAAGTCGACTGCGCAATGATTCAATTCGAGCATGTCAGCAAGCGATACGCTGAAGGCATCTATGCATTGAGGGATGTCAGCTTTGCACTGGCGGCCGGTGAAATGGTTTTTCTTACCGGACACTCCGGGGCAGGCAAAAGCACACTATTGCGACTGGTCTTGATGCTGGAGCAAGCTACCAGGGGACAGGTTGTAGTCAATGGTAACAACCTGAGTGCCTTGTCCATGCGTGCAGCGCCACTGGTAAGGCAATCCATTGGCATGATCTTTCAGGATCATAAACTGCTCAGAAACAAGTCAGTTTTCGATAATGTCGCCTTACCCTTGCTGATCGCCGGTTTACGCTATGCGGAAATTCGCAAGCGCGTAAGAGCCGCGCTGGATAAGGTCAGCTTGTTGCACCGTGAAAAATCTTGGCCTTTAACGCTTTCCGGCGGAGAGCAACAACGGGTTGGCATAGCCAGGGCCATCGTGTCCATGCCGCCCATCCTGCTGGCAGACGAGCCAACCGGCAATCTTGATCCGGATCTTTCAGCGGAGCTTTTCAATCTCTTCAGACAGCTTAATCAACAAGGCGTAACTGTGTTGATTGCCAGCCATAACCTATCGTTGATCAGACGTATGGGAAAAAGAGTACTCATTTTGTCCAAGGGCGGTTTGATTGACGATATTCCTGCAGACCCAATCTCCGAAGGCTTTTATCAGTGAAGTCGCCGACCTTGAAAAAGCGCTTGCGATCATGGGGAAGGCGCCAGCTTTATAGCTTTTTTTCCAGCCTTGGTACCTTGCTCAGCCATAGATTTGGCACACTGATGACGGTCGTGGTCTTGGGCATCGCCATGGTATTACCGATCGGCCTGTTGCTGACTCTCGAAAATCTGCGTCAGATTGATTTGCAGCAGGATAACTGGGGCACACTAACCGTTTTTATGCAGATTAATACCACGGCGGAACAGGTGCGTGGTTTTGAAGAAATACTCAAGCAGCAGGTAGTGGCCAAAACCAACACCATTTCTCCACAACAGGGCATGCAGGAGTTTCGCGAATCATCGGGCTTTGGCAAAGCGCTTGATATACTGGACAGTAATCCATTGCCATGGATTATCGAAGTTGAACCGGAATGGCTTGACGGTCTATCCATGGATGAGCAAGCGGAGTCGCTGACAGAATGGCTCGAAGCACAGGACCTGGTGGAGTCGGTAGTGGTGGATTCCAAGTGGCTGCAACGCCTGGCTGGTTTGATACGCCTTGGCGATGCATTTGTCAGCGTGCTGGGCTTCATGTTTTCGCTGGCCGTACTGGTGGTTATAGCCAATACCATCCGACTCGATGTTGGAAACCGCGCTGAAGAGATTGAAATCCTCAGTCTGGTTGGGGCTGGGCCAGGCTTCATACGTCTGCCGTTCCTCTACTCAGGGTTTTGGTATGGTTTATTGGGCGCATTCTTCGCCTTGATATTGTTGGAACTGAGCCTGGCTTATCTGCGCGCACCTCTGGCCAGTCTGATGGACGCCTACGGAAACAGTTTCAGTCTGTCCGGGCTGACCATTCCGCAGGTACTGCTATTGTTTCTGGTTGGCGGAGCCTTGGGTTGGCTGGGGGCCTGGATAGCGGTGCAGCGTTATCTGCGGCAGTTAAACCGGGGAGGGCCTTTTCACAGGATTTAGCCTCGCATTGAGACAGCCATCGCTCTGATGGGGAACGATTGGTCTGGAAAGATGTCCAAACGGGCGGTTGGAAGCCGGATTTCAAGCTGTGGCAGATGTGCCCGGCAACTGGCTTCGTATCAAGGTTTTTGGTCTGATGGGTTTTCAAAATTATGGCGTGCTGTGGTACCATTGGCGGCTACCCAGGAGGATTAATGAGCACAGAATTAGTACCCAGTCATTTAATGGTTCCCGCCGGAACCGGTAGCCTTGACGCCTACATACAGGAAGTCAACAAGGTTCCTATACTGACTCTGGAAGAAGAGCAGGTCCTGGCGCGGCGCTATCTTGAGGAAGAAGACCTCGAGGCTGCACGACGCATGGTATTGGCGCATTTGCGCTTCGTAGTCCATGTAGCCAAGGGCTATACGGGTTACGGTCTTGCGCTCGGCGACCTGATTCAGGAAGGCAATATTGGTTTGATGAAAGCGGTCAAGCGTTTCGATCCGGACCATGGGGTTCGCCTAGTTTCCTTTGCCGTGCACTGGATACGGGCAGAAATGCACGAATTCATTTTACGCAATTGGCGCATCGTCAAAGTGGCTACGACCAAGGCGCAACGCAAACTGTTCTTCAATCTGCGTAAATCCAAGAAGCGTCTTGGCTGGCTGAGCAGCGATGAAGTCAACAAAGTGGCAAAGGACCTCGGGGTAAAACCTGAGGTCGTGCTGGAAATGGAGTCCCGTTTGTCTGGCCAGGATATTGGCTTTGATCTGTCGTCTGACAACGATGACGAAAGCGCTTACGTAGCCCCAGTAGCGTTTCTGGAAAGCGAATTGGCAGATCCGCACTCGGAAGCAGAGTCGGATGATTATCGTGATCATAACGATACCCTTTTGTACGCTGGTCTGGATGAGTTGGATGATCGCAGTCGTGACATTATCCGTTGTCGCTGGTTGCAGGAAGACAACAAGTCAACCTTGCAGGAATTGGCTGATCGATATGGTGTTTCAGCAGAGCGCATCCGGCAATTGGAAGCTAATGCTTTGAAGAAGATGAGGGCGGCAATTACCGCCTGACTCCGCTGCCAAAGAAATACCAAAGAAATAGTTCAACGGCCTCCACAGCGGAGGCCGTTTTGTTTTAGGAGAGAACCTTGAGTGAGCGTGACGCCCAGCCTTGGGTAGTTATGAAGTTTGGTGGTACCAGTGTCAGCAGCGTTGCGCGTTGGCATACCATTATTACGCAAGCCGAAAGAGGTCGAAGCGAAGGACGCAAAGTGTTGTTGGTTGTGTCTGCCTTGTCAGGTATCACCAATTTACTGACGACTTTGGCGGAATCGAGCACGCCCGCAGACCGCGAACAACTGTTAACAGAAATCGAATCTCGTCATCACGCCTTGCTGGCTGATCTGAAAATGCCAGTGAGCGAATTGTTCAACACGCAGTGGCAATCCCTGCAGTTGTTGTCGAAATCCATCGGATATCCTGCCAAAGCTGGCGACCGCGCAGCCTTGTTGTCCCATGGTGAATTGCTTTCCAGTTCCATTGGGGTGCTGGCCTTTCAAGCAAAAGGTAAAACCATTTGCTGGCAGGATGCCAGGCAGTTGTTACGCGCTTCGCCTGATGCAGAGAGCAATCCGCTGTCTGTCAGATGCAGTGATGAAAGCGACCCGGAAGTTCAAGCATTATTGGCCAGCCAGGGTGGCTTGCATATTACCCAGGGATTTATTGCCAGTGATAGCAATGGTTCAACCTGTTTGTTGGGCCGAGGAGGGTCCGATACTTCGGCAGCTTATTTCGCCGCACGCCTGCAGGCTGCTGCACTGGAAATATGGACTGATGTTCCTGGCATGTTTACTGCCGATCCACGCGTGGTACCCGATGCGCGCCTGTTGAACAGTCTGGGTTATCGAGAAGCACAGGAACTGGCATCCATGGGTGCCAAGGTGTTACACCCGCCCAGCATTCAGCCGGTGCGCCGTCACAATATCCCCCTTTTAATCAAGGATAGTGGCAGGCCAGAAGCTGCTGGAACCCTGATCAGTGCCGCAGATCGCGAGGCACAGGCGCAGGTGAAGGGTGTGGTCAGCCGCAAGGGCATTGTTTTGATCAACATGGAAAACCCCTCCATGTGGCAGCAGGCAGGCTTCCTGGCGGATGCTTTTGCCCTGTTCAAACAGCATGGATTTTCGGTTGACCTGGTTTCAACTTCAGAATCTGCCGTTACGGTTAGCCTTGATCCGGAAACAGCAGCGGATGCCGATGGTGGCCGACTGGCGCGTTTCCTGGATGAGCTGTCTGGCTTGTGTCGCGTGGAATTGCGTCGCGATTGTGTTTCCATCAGCTTGGTAGGGAACGCGATCAGAACCATTTTGGGGCGTTTGTCATCGGCTCTGGAGGTGTTTCAGGACCGCCACGTGCATATGGTCACCCAGTCGGCCAATGATTTGAATCTCACCTTGGTGGTAGACCCGGACCATGCTGATATTCTGGTGAGAAAATTGCACCAGTTGCTGATTTCATCGCAAGCAGATGGGCGCTTGGAGTTTGGGCCCAGTTGGACTGAACTCAATCAGGAAAGCAGCGTCAACACGACAATCCCGATCTGGTGGCGCCAACGCCGGTCTGATTTACTGCAACTGCTGGCTGAACGTGATTGTGCTTATGTTTATGATCTTGAACAAGTCAGGCGGGCGGCAGACAGCTTGCTTAGCCTGCGTTCAGTGGATCGTATTTTGTACTCGGTCAAAGCCAACGACCACCCAGCCATCATTGAAACCCTCGCACAACGGGGACTGGGCTTTGAATGTGTGTCCATGAACGAAGTTCGGCACATTTTGGCTTTATTGCCTGACCACAGGCCCGCAGATATCCTGTTTACCCCTAATTTTGCCTCACGTCAGGAATACCAGGAAGCACGCGAGAGCGGCGTCACTATAACCATTGATAATGCCTGGGTGTTGCAACAATGGCCGGAAATTTTTGCCGACAGCGGTGTCTTTTTGCGACTGGATATCGAAAGCGGTCATGGTCACCATAAAAAGGTTATTACTTCTGGCAAAGATTCCAAATTTGGAATTTCACTGAGCCATATCGACTTTTTGCAGACTGTTCTGCAGGCTCATAACATTCAGGTACTGGGTCTGCACACCCACACCGGAAGTGGAGTAACTGATGCCAGTGTCTGGCAGGACCAATTACAACGTTTGCTGAAAGTCCTGCCCAGTTTCCCGCATGCGAAAGTTCTGGATCTGGGAGGTGGTCTTGGTGTGCCTGAAAGACCGCTGCAATCAAGACTTGATCTGGCTGGAATGGACCTGCTGCTGGCTGACACTTTGGCCGTCACTTTGGCCAATAGGGATATCCAGATATGGTTGGAACCAGGACGTTACCTGGTAGCCGAGAGCGGCGTATTGCTGGCCCGGGTCAATCAATTGAAAGACAAAGGGCATTATCGTTATGCTGGTCTGGCTACCGGCATGAACTCGTTGATTCGGCCGGCATTGTACGGGGCTTACCACGAAATCGTAAACCTCAGCCGGCTCGGCGAGAAAGCTGCGCACAATTACCGCATCGTTGGGCCGATTTGTGAATCCGGCGATGTGTTGGGCGAAAGTCGCTTGTTGCCAGAGTGCCATGAAGGCGATGTGTTGTTGATTGCCAACACAGGCGCTTATGGCCATGTCATGTCGTCGCATTACAATCGACGTGAGCCGGCCACTGAATTAATTATGGTTGACCAGTAGTGTCCCAAGGTTAATCGGAAAAAATCAATTGGCTTTTGAAAAGGTTGTAGATTTCGTCGATCACGATGAATGTAAGCAGTTGACCTATTGACATTCGTTCGACCTTAGTCCAGGTTTAAGATCTGTGTCAGGTGCGGCGAAGCCTTCCATTTCACACCACCCTCACGCCACCTCCACTACTGCGTGACATGCTATGTGACATTCTGCTGCAACTAAAGTGCCGACATCGGTCGGTTCTGCTGCAGCGTAAAGCGAGAATTCGAATGCCAAGCAGTCCGATCGAGCCGCAACCGGCCGTGTCAGAGCAGACCTTGACCGTCCCACAGACCCCGGGACGAATGCTTTGCTTTCAGCGTTTACAGCGAATCCTCGCTGTAGCGGGCATCGTGATAGCGGCTCCATTCTTCGCGTGGCTCGTACTTGGAATGCTCGAGAGCGTCCCGTCCATGGTCGACGTATTCGGCATGACCGGGTTGCGCATTCCCGCATCTATAACGATCTGCGGCCTGTTGATGTCAGCAATCGGGTTTTATGAACCCTGAAGCATGCAGGCCAAAACTTACCTTCGGCCTGTTCCTTGGAAGCAATATAAAGGAGAAATTAATATGTTAAAACTTTCCGACTTTTTCATCCTGCTGGCGGTGGCGGTGTCGTTCGCCATATCCGGTTTTTTCTGGTTCAACGGATTCCGCGAACAAGGCCTGTTCACCGCTATCTGGGTGCCATCGATTCTCGCCTTCGGAATCTACTTCAAACTGGCAAGCCTGGCTGCCCGGGGAGGTTCACGGTGAGTGATACCATGTTGCTTTCCCTCGGCATTTTCGTTTTCTCAATGCTCTGCATCGGTCTTGGCCTCACCTACTGGGAATTCAAACACGGCGAGCCTCATAAGGAACAGAAAGAGGCGGAGCGGATGAAAGAAAGCTTGAGGGACGCAGTCTGATCTCAGCTGTTTTGGACGCTGAATCTAATTACGGTGAGACCCAATCCCGTTGGCGTGGGTCTTCAGATCGTTGACGGTAGTGGTTTTTTGCCTATATTTCTGCACAGTCTGGCCAGCCCCTGAACCCAGACTTCGCTGTCGTTAAGACAGGGCAGAAGGCAGAAACTTTTGCCTCCAGCCTGCAGGAAAGTCTCACGACCCTGCATGCCCATCTCTTCAAGGGTCTCAAGATTGTCGACGACGAATGCTGGGCAGGCTACTGCGAGGTGCCTGATACCCTTTGACGGCAGTTCAGCCAACACTTGGTCGGTGTAAGGCGTCAGCCAGGGCAGTCGACCCAGCCGTGATTGAAAACTGACACTGAATTGGCCTGGTTCAAGTTCAAGGTAAGCCGCGATCTCACGGGAAGTGACGTAGACCTGATGACGATAACAGGTCGCATGAGCCGGTGAAGGCCCATCGCAACAATTATCCCGTTTGAGACAATGTTGACCGGTTGGATCCGCCTTGGTGAGATGCCTTTCAGGCAGGCCGTGGTAACTGAACAGCAAGTGATCCCATTGCTCCGGAAGATTCTCTCGAATGATCTCGCCCCAGGCGCGGGTGTGTTCTGCACTTTGGTAGAAAGGCGGCAGCACCAAACTCGACATGGATTCTGGTAATCCCTTTTCTACTGCTTTCACCGAAGTGGTTACCGTGGACTCTGCAAATTGAGGATAAAGCGGTATCACACAAATCTGCTGGACACCCTGGCTTTGTAGTTTTGCAATGCCTTGTTCAATGCCGGGTTTCCCATAGCGCATGCTCAGGACCACCGGCGCTTGAAGTTCTTCCTGTAGTCTGTCCGCCAGCGCCTGGCTTTTTACCAGTAGTGGTGAACCTTCATCCGACCATATTTTTTCGTAAGCTTCAGCGCTGTTGCGTGGTCTGAACGGCAGTATGAATCCGCTCACGATGAGTCGGCGCAACAACCAGGGAGTATCAAGTACGTAGGGATCCATCAGGAATTTTCCCAAGTAGCGTCTGACATCTTTCACTGACGGTGAATCGGGCGTACCGAGATTTATCAGCAGGTAACCGGTCTTATTGTTTTGAGTTGATTGCATAGTGAAGTTCCATTGCTCGACTAATGCTGATTGTTCAGGCCTTGTCACTTTCTATCCAGGCTTCGGGTGATGGACAGGAACAAATCAGGTTGCGGTCACCGAAGACGTTGTCGATACGGCTGACCGGAGCCCAGAACTTGCTGTTGCGCAGGCCCGATACAGGATATGCCGCTGATTCCCGGCTGTATGGATGGCTCCAGTCATCCATCAGGTCGGCCATGGGGTGCGGTGCATTGCGCAAAGCGTTGTCCTCACGATCAGCTATTCCTGTTTCCACTGCGGCAATTTCTTCACGTATGCTCAACATGGCTTCGATGAATCGATTGATTTCTGGCAGCGATTCACTTTCGGTGGGCTCTATCATCAAAGTGCCAGGCACGGGAAAGGACATGGTCGGCGAATGGAAGCCGTAGTCGATCAGCCTTTTGGCCACATCTTCTTCACTGATCCCACAGGAATCCTTGAATGGACGCAGATCGATGATGCATTCATGGGCAACCCGTCCATTTCTGCCGGTGTATAGCACCGGGTAAGCGCCTGCCAGTCGTTTGGCTATGTAGTTGGCACTGAGTATGGCAACCTGGGTCGCTCGGGTCAGGCCATCCCGGCCCATCATGGCGATATAAGCCCAGGAAACGGGCAGTATGCCGGCACTGCCCCAGGGCGCAGCGGATACCGCAGGATTGTTGGCAAAAGGCCCTTCCATCTGCACCACGCTGTGGCCCGGCAGAAATGGCTCCAAATGCTTGCCCACGCAAATAGGACCAACGCCCGGACCACCACCACCATGGGGAATGCAGAAAGTCTTGTGCAGATTCAGGTGTGAAACATCGGCTCCGAATTTGCCGGGAGCGGCACATCCCACCAAGGCATTGAGGTTGGCACCGTCAAGATAAACCTGGCCACCATGCTGGTGCACCACAGCGCAGATTTCGCGCACATCTTCCTCAAAAACCCCATGAGTAGAGGGGTAGGTGATCATCAATGCAGCCAGTCGTTCAGCATGTTTTTCGGCTTTGCAGCGCAAGTCATCGAGCTCAACATTGCCCTGACTATCGCATTTCACCACTTCAATTTTCATCCCGGCCATGGCCGCGCTGGCGGGGTTAGTGCCGTGTGCAGAAGAAGGAATCAGGCAAATATCGCGTTGATGGTCGCCGCGGGAATCGTGGTACATCCTGATGGCCAGAAGACCGGCATACTCACCTTGCGATCCGGCATTGGGTTGCAGGGAAACGGCGTCATAACCGGTACAGGCAACCAGCATATCTTCCAACTCGCGCAACAGTTGTTGATAGCCTTGTGCCTGATCCAGAGGCGCAAACGGATGAATGTCACTGAATTCAGGCCAGGTCACCGGAATCATTTCCGTGGTGGCGTTCAGTTTCATGGTGCAGGAACCCAGCGCAATCATGGCATGGGCCAATGACAGGTCCTTGTTCTCGAGGCGTTTGAGGTAGCGCAACATCTCGGTCTCGGATTGATACAACTGGAACACCGGGTGATCCAGAAATTCACTGCTGCGTTGCAGGTTGGCTGGAATAGCGCTGAAATCAGCGGCCAAAGTCTTATCGAGATCGAGAATGGCTACTCCTCTGTCAGGCAAGAAAGCATGAATCAACGCCTCAATATGTTCGCGGTTGGTCTTTTCATTGATGCTTGCAGCTAACAGCCCGGCACCGTCACGGCGTAAATTAATACCTGCATTTGTGGCACGCTGGTAAATAGCAGTCGCCTGCTCCGCTTCGAGTTGGAAACTGATGGTGTCAAACCAGCTCGTGTTAACGGGCTTAATGCCGCCGTTTTCCAGCCCGCTAACCAACAGGCTGGCCAGGCGATGGATACGCTGGGCAATTTTTACTAACCTGGCTTTGCCATGCCAGGCGGCATACATGCCGCTGATAACCGCCAGCAAGGCTTGAGCGGTACAGATATTGCTGGTGGCTTTGTCCCGGCGTATGTGTTGTTCGCGGGTTTGCAGTGCCATGCGCAACGCCAATCGACCTTTACTGTCCCTTGATACACCGATCACCCGGCCCGGCAATGAGCGCTTGTAGTCTTCACGAGTCGCGAAAAATGCTGCATGCGGCCCACCGTAGCCCATGGGAACGCCAAATCGCTGCGCCGAGCCTATGACTACATCAGCATTCATCTCGCCAGGAGGCTTGAGCAGCACCAGGCTCATCAGGTCCACCGCTACCGATACCAGTGCGTTTTGTTGCTGTGCTTGTGCGATCAGTGCGGCATAGTCGGAAACTTCACCGTTAGCGGCAGGGTATTGCAGCAGCAACCCAAAGTACTCTTTGTCGTTGATGAGATCTTCGACGCGACCTACAACCAATTCGATGCCGAGATAAGAGGCGCGATTTCTGACTACGTCCAGCGTTTGGGGTAATACGTTTTCATCCACCAGAAAGCGCATGGACTTTGTGCGCCGGTTGATGCGCTGCAACATGGTCATGGCCTCCGCTGCCGCAGTGGCTTCATCCAGCAAAGAAGCGTTGGCAATGTCCATGCCGGTGAGGTCGCAGATCATTTGCTGAAAATTGAGCAAGGCCTCCAGCCGACCCTGGGAAATTTCCGCCTGATAAGGGGTATACGCCGTATACCAACCCGGATTTTCCAGTACATTTCGTTGAATGACTGGCGGCAGGATGGTTTCGTGATAACCCAAACCGATCATGCTGTGCTGCACCTTGTTCAGTTCAGCCAGTTGACGCAGGCGTTGCAGCGTTTCGAGCTCGTTACGCGCACGGGGCAAGTCCAATGGTTCGTCCAACTGAATGCTCGGTGGCAAAGTAGTAGCTACCAGTTGCGCCAGAGATATAGCGCCTACTACCGCCAGCATCGCCTCTATATCTGCCTCGCGCGGGCCGATATGGCGGCTGACAAAATCGCCATGATCCTCAAGTTGCCTTAAGGGAGAATCTGGAATGATGGCAGGCCGATGTGCTTGCATGGGAAGTGTATGCATGAAAGGGGGCTCCGGAACGGGTGCGATTTCGGGGCGTATTGTAAGGGAATCTCTGATTAATTCAGAGATTCCCGCGGTACAGGGAAGTGCCGCCATTTTCAATGAGGGTAACTCATTGAAAATGAAGGAAAGTGAAAATCACACTTTTCACTTTCCGTACTCTGAGAAATCCAGGATGGATTTATTCAGAGCTTCCTTCTGTCTTTGTACTGCCCGCGTCAGCGATTCACGATTCAATTCACGATTCAGGACAGGAAATTCTGCAGGTAATGATCAGCCAGCAGGAAAACGAACAACAACATCAGGTAGATAACCGAGTAGCTGAAAGTCTGCATGGGCAGAGTTTCGTCTTCACCGGAGTCACCCGCCTTGAGCAAGCGCCAAGCATACCAAAGGAAACCCAGGTTAAGCACACTCACTCCAGCCAGGTAGAGCAAATTGCTCATGCCGGTGAGGTAGGGCAGGGTAGTGATCAGCACCAGCAAAATCGTGTAGAAAAAAATGTGCCAGCGCGTGTAGGTAACTCCATGGGTAACCGGCAACATAGGGATGCCTGCGGCCGCATAGTCCAGTCGGCGATGGATGGCCAATGCCCAGAAATGCGGGGGTGTCCAGACGAAAACGATGAGGAACAGCAACATCGCGCCGGGATCAATCTGGCCGGTGACGGCGGTCCAGCCCAGTAAAGGTGGCGCAGCGCCGGCGGCACCGCCAATAACGATGTTCTGCGGTGTGGCCCGTTTCAGCCAGGCAGTGTAGATAATCGCGTAGCCAATCAGGGAGACAAAGGTCAGCACTGCAGTCAGGGCATTAACCCAAACCACCAACACGAGCATGGACAGGATGCCCAGGGTAACGGCAAAAACCAGCACTTGGCGCTCACTCAAGTCACCCTGGGGCAGCGGCCGATTGCGCGTGCGAACCATGATGGCATCGATGCGCTGGTCGAGTAAGTGATTGATGGCCGCAGCAGACGACGAGGCCAGGGCGATGCCCAGGGTGCCAGCCAATAACGCGTTGAGCGGCGGCCAACCAGGAGTTGCCAGGAAAATACCCACCACCGCGGTAAATACGATCAAGGCAACCACTTTGGGTTTGGTTAGCTCGTAATAACGGGCAGCCTTGTTGAACATCATCAGTATCGTTGCGGAGTCGCGCGGAACAGCAGCCAGATCATCAGGGCTAGTAGCAGAGCAGCGGCGCCATTATGCAGTACGGCATTCGCCAGTGGCAGATAGAACAGCACATTGGCAATGCCCAGACTGATCTGGGTAATCAGCAAGGCCATCAGTACCGCACCAGCTCTTTGCAATACGGGCGTTCTGAGCAATCGGAACGAGACGATGCTCAGCAGGATAAAAGTTACTATAGCGCCCATTCGATGAGCCCAATGGATGGCTACCCGGGCGTTCAGGTCGAGGATACCGCCTTCGTAATCTACGCCGATTTCACGCCAGATACGGAAACCTTCAGCATAATCTGCCTCGGGCCACCAGGCGTTATGGCAGGTTGGAAAGTCGGGACAAGCTAAAGCGGAGTAGTTGGCGCTGGTCCAGCCACCAAGGAATATCTGCAGCACCAGAACCACTAACCCGCTGATGATGATGGGCCGTAATCTCCTGATGGGGTGGCTGGGGTTGTAGCGCCCAGGTCTGCTGCTTTTCAATGCGAACCACAGCAGCAACCCGAACGTCGCCATGCCGCCGAGCAAGTGTGCGGTCACTACCAGCGGTAACAGTTTGAGCGTCACAGTCCACATGCCCAAAGCGGCTTGAAACAGAATGAGTGCGAGTATGGCGGCTGCAGCTAATTTAAGCTGCTGATAGCGGTGAGCTGGCTTCCAGGCTAAATAGTTGATGAGCAAGACCAGCAAAACCAGGGTGCCGGCAAGATAGCGGTGGGCCATTTCCTTCCACGCTTTATGCGCTTCAACCGGCCGCTCCGGAAAATTCTCGTTGGCTGACGCCACTTCATGAGCATGTTCTGGCCAGGTAATATGGCCGTAACAGCCTGGCCAGTCGGGGCATCCCAAACCGGCATGCGAAAGGCGCACGTAGGCGCCCAGAATGATGACGCAGAAGGCAACCAGTGCTGCAAATAAGGCAACACGCTGAATAGCTAGTGTCATTATTCCTTGTCCTGCTTTGACCATTTGAGCAAACGTTTCAGATCCTTGTTTAATCTTGCCGCGGAATCTGTCGTATCGTAGGCCATCATAATGTTACCCAGCGGATCGACCAAATAACTGCTTAATGTGTTGTTGCTCACGACATTCTGCACACTTGCGCTCTGCACGGACTGCCACAAACTTGCCGATGGATCTGACAATAGTATGAATTGGTCATAGATCTCCATAAGTTGTTGTCTTGATCCTTCATCCAGTTGTGATCCAGTCAGCAATGCTAATGCTATGCGCTGCTGCTCCCGCCCGGATGCCCTATGTACCTGGCGCAACCCCGCGACTTTGCGCAAACAGTCCTGTTCGCAAACAGTCGGCAGCGGTAAAAGAATAACCCAGCTACCCTGCAAAGTTGCGATTGCTGTCGAATCTGGTGCAGTTTCGGCCGCAGTCCAGTCCAAAGCAACCGGTGGCTGAATCAGTTTGCCTTGATTAACGGTTTCACCAGATAACAAGGGGAGTTGCCCATTGAACATGAGCACAGCGGCCAGTAACGGCAACAGGAACAGGGCCAGGATGGCCAGCAACTTCAATCGGTTGGATGCAATGCTCACGGCTTAGCCCGGTGAATTCGAATAGCCAGTGTGAAAATCAGGATGATGGAGGCCACCGCAAGGGCATACCACTGCACGGCATAAGCCTGGTGTTGGGCCGGCAGGATAACCGCTGGCTGCCAATCGCGATCAGCAAATCCACTGGCATCAACAGCATCGAGTTTGAGGATCATGGGAGCTATGGGCAGGTCTGCGACTTTGGCAATCGTATCGATATCCAGGTAAGTCAGAAGTATCGGTCCGTCCAAATGTCCAATCACATCGGGCTGGCCGAGCTGAACGCCACCGTCAGGCGGCTTGCTGAGCAGGCCAGTGATGACGATGTCCTCAGAGGGAGTCATGACTTCGGGTAAAGTCCTTCGATCTGCATTCATTGCCAGCCAGCCTCGGTCAACCAGTAGAGGTATTCCTTGAGTCGAATAAAACAAACTCAATACATGAACGCCAGGTTGACCCTGCCAGATCTTGTTATCCAGCAACACATGCCATTGAGTCTCATAATCACCCAATACCTGGACCCGGGCAAAAACCTCACCGGAACTCAGAGCTTGCTGCAAAGTCATTTCCTGGGCCTGCTCGAAGTGATTCAGCAAATCCTGTTTTTCAATTTTGCGCTGGAATTGCCAGTTACCCAGACTGGCGAAAACCAGGGTCAGGGCAAGCAGCAGCAAAAGTGGCAAAATTCGAACCTGGATCTTCATGGATTTAAATTGTCGCCACTTCGCTATATATTGAAACTCCTTCAAACAGCCCAGAGGTCAACATGCTGATCAAACTCATCATATTACTGTTTCTGCTTACCATCCTGTATAGCCTGGCATCTTCGTTCTTTTTCCTGGTCAAGGATAAGGGGCAGGGTGATCGAACCGTGCAGCGTCTGACCTGGCGGGTCGGTCTTTCGCTGGTGCTTTTCCTGCTGTTGTGGGGCGCGCACTCCCTGGGCTGGATCGAACCCAACAGCGGGCCGGTTAAACCGCCCGTAAAGTCAGAGGCTTCCGGCTGAGCGGTGCTTCAAGTAATAATCAGCGCCACAGGATTGCGGCCAAGGCCGCATTCCCGGGTCGCATTTCTGGCTCGCAATCCCGATTCGCCTCATGGGCTGATTCAACGACACTCAGTATACATATACGAAAATAAACAGACCCAACCACACCACGTCAACAAAGTGCCAATACCAGGCCACGGCTTCAAAGCCAAAGTGATTGTCCGCGCTGAAATGTCCGCGCGCGCAGCGGATGGCTATGACCAGCAACATAATGGCGCCCAGAGTAACGTGCATGCCATGGAAACCCGTCAGCATGAAAAAGGTTGAACCGTAAATGCCGGAGCCCAGGGTAAGCCCCAACTCCTGGTAGGCTTCCTTGTACTCTTCCACCTGAAAGTACATGAAGATGAAGCCCAGTAATACCGTAGCGGCGAGCCAGAGCACCAGCGGAGTGCGCAGGTTTTTCTTCAGAGCATGGTGGGCCATGGTAACGGTCACACCTGAGGTCAGTAGAATCAGGGTATTGAGGAAAGGCACACCAAAGGCGGGAATAGTGCCGAATGGCCCACCCAATTCAGCAGGGCCAGCCGTTGGCCAGACATTCTGATAGCCCTGCCACAACATTTCATTGGTGTATGCACCTGAACCCTCGCCACCCAGCCAGGGCACCGAAAGCACCCGAGCGTAAAACAGGGCGCCAAAGAAACAGGCAAAAAACATCACTTCTGAAAAAATGAACCACAACATGCCCATGCGGAAAGAGGCATCCACCTGGTCGTTATACAGGCCACTTTCGCTCTCGCGAATAACCTGGCCAAACCAGCCAAACAGCATGAAAATCATAATGGCTGCGCCGACCGTGAAAGCCCAAGGTGCGGCATTGGCGCCGTTAACCCAGTATGCCGCACTGGCCATCATGGTGATCATGCCTATCGAGCCAACGATCGGCCAATGGGTTTTGTGCGGTACGTAATAGCTATCTTCTGCGTGCTGGGCCATGGTCAGTTCTCATTAACGGGGGCATGGGCGGATGCCAGTGCCAAGGCTGAGCGCTCCGCTTTTTCATTGCGATAAAACGTGTAGGAAAGGGTTATTTCCTTGATGCTTTCGGGTAAATCGGGCTGTACAAAAAAGTACACGGGCATTTCCCGGCTTTCATTGCTGGCCAACATTTGCTCGGTGAAACAAAAACACTCGGTTTTGACAAAATACAGGCTGGCTTCAGGCGGTACAACGTTATAAGTGGCCTGTCCTATCATGTCCGACTGGGTCGGATTCATTGCCAGATATCTGGTTTCTGACAGCTCTCCCAGCTTGATGGTGCTGGTCTTCTCCAGCGGCTGAAACATCCATGGCAGATCTGAATGAGTAGTCGCCAGGAAGCGAATTCGCACTTCGCGTTCTGAAACTTGTACGCCATCAGCATTGGCAGCGATATTTACGCTGCGCCCGCCCAATCCGGTAATGTCGCAAAACACGCCGTACAGCGGCACCATGGCATAGCCAAAGCCAAACATGGCTACCGCCATTATGACCAGACGGCCCACCAGGCGCCGGTTAACACTTTTGCGCTGGTGCTGTTTGGATTCTTCGCTCATGACTTCAATAGTCTCCGGGGCTGTCAGCCATTACTCGCCAGTACACCAGACAGAATGAATGCTGTGAAAATGGCCACTGCAATCGTTGCCAGTATCCAGGCCGTGATAACGGCCCGGGATCTGCGTTGCTGCGATTCTGATGTTTGCTTGTTCATCGCGCTTGCCATCAATGCGCGTACTCATCCGCATGTGCGATCGTCTTGTTGTTGATCGGTGGAGGTGTATTGAAAGAGTGGTATGGCGGCGGCGAAGAAAGCGTCCATTCCAGACCTCTGGCACCTTCCCAAACCCGATCGCTTGCTTTTACACGGCTCCTGTAAATGCAATGAATAATGACGCCGACAAAAATCAGCTGCGAGGCACCGAATATGAAGCCGCCGATAGATGAAAGCATATTGAAGTCAGCAAACTGGACTGAGTAATCCGGAATACGTCTCGGCATACCCGCCAGCCCGAGGTAATGTTGCGGGAAGAAAAGAATGTTGACGGAAATTGCCGAAATCCAGAAGTGGATCTTGCCCCAGCGTTCTGAATACATGTGGCCGGACCATTTGGGCAGCCAATAGTAGGTGCCTGCCATCAGGGCAAAAACGGAACCGGGTACCAGCACGTAATGGAAATGTGCCACCACAAAATAAGTGTCATGGTATTGCAGATCCACCGAAGCGATCGCCAGCATCAGACCTGACAGGCCGCCGATGGTGAACAGCACCACAAAGCCTATGGCAAACAGCATGGGTGTTTCAAAAGTCATGGAGCCTTGCCACATGGTGCTGACCCAGTTGAACACTTTCACGCCGGTAGGCACAGCGATCAGCATGGTGGCGTACATAAAAAACAGCGCGCCCGACAGCGGCATGCCAACGGTGAACATGTGATGCGCCCAGACGATAAACGACAGGAAGGCGATGGAAGCCGTGGCGTAAACCATGGCGGAGTAACCGAACAGCGGTTTGCGGGCAAATGTTGGAATGATCTCTGAAACCACGCCAAAGGCGGGCAGAATCATGATGTACACCTCAGGGTGACCGAAGAACCAGAAAATATGCTGGAACATCACCGGGTCACCACCACCAGCGGCATTGAAGAAACTGGTGCCGAAGAAATGATCCGTCAACAACATGGTTACCGCACCGGCCAACACCGGCATCACGGCGATCAGCAGGAATGCAGTGATCAGCCAGGTCCACACGAACAAGGGCATGCGCAGCAAGGTCATACCCGGAGCGCGCATATTGAGGATAGTGGCGATCACGTTGATGGAACCCATGATGGAAGAAATGCCCATCATGTGAATGGCAAACACCACAAACGCAAAACTCTGCCCGCCTTGCAAGCTCAATGGCGGATAAAGCGTCCAGCCGGCTGCCGGCCCGCCTGAATCCATGAACAGCGTGCTCAGGAGCATGGTGAAGGCGAAAGGCAATATCCAGAATGACCAGTTATTCAGGCGTGGCAATGCCATGTCTGGCGCACCGATCATCATTGGTATCATCCAATTGGCGAAGCCTACCCAGGCTGGCATGATCGCACCAAATACCATGATCAAGGCATGCATGGTGGTCATCTGGTTGTAAAAGTCCGGTTCCACCAGTTGCAATCCGGGCATGAACAATTCAGCGCGAATGACCATGGCCATGGAGCCACCGATCAAAAACATGATCAGCGAGAACACCAGGTACAGGGTACCTATGTCTTTGTGGTTGGTGGTATACAACCAACGATCCAGGAAACCTGTCGGTTTGTGATCGTGGTGGCCGCCATGATCATTGGCATGGGCTTGATCACCGGCGTGAGCGTGGTCGATAGCCTGGGTATGTGTGGTCATCTCGATCTTTCCCGTTACAGATTTGCTGACAATTGGCCGTTCTTGATACGGGCAATGGTTTGTGGTTGGACTACCGCATCTTCTTTCTGTCCGAAAGCGTTGCGGGTGTAGGTCAGGGCGGCAGCGATATCGGCCGCAGAGAGTGTATTGCTGAAGGCTTGCATGGCTGTGCCTGCGCGGCCGTTCATGACCACATTGATTTGTTCGTCAATCGGGCCGTTGATAACTGCACTGCCGGTTAAAGCAGGGAAGGCGGGTGCCAGGCCTGAACCGTCTGCCTGGTGGCAGGCCGCACATTGAGTGGTGTAGACACTTTCGCCGTGCTGCATCAATTCAGCCAGGCTCCAGAGGCGTTGTTCGTCGCTGGCCTGATCGGCTGTTTGGCGCTTCATAGCAGCCAGCCAGGCCTGGTAATCACTTTTTGACTTGGCTTCCAGCACGATGGGCATAAAGCCGTGGTCTTTGCCGCAAAGTTCAGCACATTGGCCACGATAAACACCAGTTTCTGAAATTTCGGTCCAGCCTTCATTGATAAAGCCAGGCACCGCGTCACGCTTCCAGCCCAAAGCCGGGACCCACCAGGAATGAATGACGTCATCGGCGGTGATGAGGAATTTGATTTTGGTATCAACCGGCAGCACCAGACGCTTGTCTACATCCAGCAGGTAATTTTCAACCGTAGCGGGATCTGTTGCGGAATCCAGCATGCGTGCGGCATTAGAGCTGCTGGCCAGCGAGCTGATGAAACTGACGTCGTCCTCAAGGTATTCGTACTTCCAGCGCCACTGGAAGCCGGTAATCTTGATGGTGATTTCGGTTTCCGGATTGATTTCCATGTGCACCAGGGCGGTTGTGGCTGGAATGGCCATCCCTACCAGGATCAGCACGGGAATAACAGACCAGACGATCTCCGCCTTGGTGCTGTGGGTGAATTTGGCAGCTTCATAGCCCCGTGATTTTCTATGCAGCACAATCGAAAAGAACATGGCGCTGAACACCAGGATGCCAATCACCACGCAGATCCACAGCATCATCATGTGCAGGTCATAATTCATCATGGATTGGGCGGTAACGCCGCGGGGCATGTTGATTTCATTGCCACTGAAGCCTGGAGCCACCAGCAGCAGCCAGAAGGCAGCGCTGACTGCGGCAAGAACTGCCAGTCCAACTATGATCGTATTCTGCTTTTTCATCGAAATATCAGGCCTCAGATTCAATCGGTTTGGGTGCTTCGTCCGCTGCGTCACGAGTTTTGCTGACGGCTACGCCCCAAGCTTTCAAAACGCCCTTTGCGGTATTTGCAGCGTGCTGCTATAGCTTGTCTCATTCAGCCGCTAATTGTATCGTTCCTGACAAGCAAGGGGCAAGGCGTGCGATTGGTTTTATTAGCAGATGACTGCAGTTAAACTAGCCCGCGCTGCGTTCTAGCAGGCAGAATAATGCGTAAGGCGTGATTACGGCGTGATCGGTGCTGTCAACTTCGTCAAACAGGCTATTTGCATTTTATTCAGGAGTATTACCGTGACGCATGTGCAGGTATTTGATTTTCTACTGGCAGGCGGCAGTGCAGCAGACCCTTCAGCAGATACTGTGGGGGACGAAATGGATTTACACTATCACGCGGATGAAGAACAGGTGGTACAGCGCCTTTTACAGATGGCCAGACAGGACCCCGAAGCCACTGCCCGCATCAATAAACGCGCAGCCATGCTGGTCAGTCAGGTACGTTCGCGACAGTCCGAGCAGGGGGTGATGGAAGCTTTCATGATGGAATATGACCTGTCTTCAGAAGAAGGCATCGTCTTGATGTGCCTGGCAGAGGCCTTGTTACGCATTCCCGATAATGAAACCGCCGAAAAGCTGATTGCTGACAAACTGGGTGATGCAGATTGGGAATCGCATATTGGCCGCAGTTCTTCGGTGCTGGTCAACGCATCAACCTGGGGCCTGATGTTAACCGGCAAACTGGTGGCCCTGTCGGAAACCACCAGCGCCAATTTCCGCGCCGCGCTGGCCCGTATGGTCAATCGCAGCGGAGAACCGCTGGTCCGCACCGCTATTCGCCAGGCCATGCGCATTCTGGGCTTTCAATATGTAATGGGTCGCAATATCAAAGAGGCCTTGCAGCGTTCGCAGAGAAAAGACCACCGCCAATACCGCTATTCCTATGACATGTTGGGTGAAGCGGCTATTACCCAACATGATGCAGACCGTTATCTGCAAGCCTATCGCTCAGCAATTGAAGCCATAGGCGCGAGTCACCAGGCTGAAGATGTGTTTTCTGCCCCCAGTATTTCGGTCAAGTTGTCGGCTTTGCATCCACGCTTTGAATTTTCACAGCAACGGCGCGTGTTGCAGGAAATCGTCCCGCGGGTATTGCAACTGGCTCAGTTGGCCAAGGCCAATCGGATGGCGCTTACCGTTGACACCGAAGAAGCGGATCGACTGATGCTGACCCTGGCGGTTTTTACCGCAGTCTACCAGCATCAATCGCTGGCTGACTGGGAAGGATTTGGGCTGGCTTTGCAGTCCTATCAGAAGCGCGCAACATTCGAAATAGCCCGGTTGGCAGATCTGGCCAAACGCCATGGCCGGCGTATACCGGTGCGGCTGGTCAAAGGTGCCTACTGGGATTCAGAGATCAAGTTAGCCCAGGTAGAGGGTTATACCAGTTATCCGGTGTTTACCCGCAAGGCCAATACCGATGTTTCCTACATTGCCTGTGCGCGCCAGATACTGGCGGAACGACAGGCTTTTTATCCGCAATTTGCCACGCACAATGCCCACACGGTTTCAGTAATTACCGAACTGGCAGGTGACCGCCTCGACTTTGAATTCCAACGGCTGCATGGCATGGGCGCAGATCTTTATGGCGTTGTCATGCAGGCTGACGGCTTTCATCACGCGTGCCGTGTGTATGCGCCGGTTGGCAGCCACGAAGACTTATTGCCTTACCTGGTGCGCCGTTTGCTCGAGAACGGTTCTAACACCTCGTTCGTCAATCGCATTGTGGATGAGACCATTCATGCTGAACAAGTGGCAGAAGATCCGGTCGCCAAGGTTGAGCATACTCAGCCAGCAGGTCACCCGGGTATTCCCCTACCGCGCCAGCTTTATGGCGCCGCGCGATTGAATTCACCAGGCATCAATCTGGCCAATGAGTCGGAAGTGCTGAGCCTGGCAGCAAACATGCAGACATTTGCCCATGCCAGTTGGGATACCAGCCCGATTCTTGCTGGCACTGCAGCCAGTGAGCAGCGCCAATCCAGAGCGAATATCAATCCCGCCGACCTGAACGATCAGGTAGGACAGATATTTGATGCCACGGCGGCCGATGTTGATCGGGCCATCACTACGGCCCGCGCCTTTTGTGACGACTGGGACCGAACACCGGCAAGCCTGCGCGCTGCGATGCTGGAAAAGGCTGCTGGCCTGATGGAGGAACGCACCCCGGAGTTAATGGCCATCTGTGCCCGCGAAGCCGGAAAAACGCCACGCGACTGTGTGGCAGAAGTGCGTGAGGCGATTGATTTTCTGCGCTATTACGCCATGCAAACCAAACTGCAGTTTGACCAGCCGGTCCAATTACCCGGACCGACCGGCGAGCGTAATACGCTGTCCCTGCATGGCCGGGGCGTCTTCGCCTGCATCAGCCCGTGGAATTTTCCGCTGGCCATATTTGCCGGTCAGGTCAGCGCTGCCTTGGCAGCGGGAAACACCGTATTGGCCAAGCCGGCTGAGCAAACTCCGGCAGTGGCGGCTCTGGTAACTCGCATCCTGCATCAGGCGGGGATTCCACGCGAAGCCTTGCAGTTGCTGCCGGGCGATGGTGCTACTGTTGGTGCAGCACTGACCCGTGACAATCGTATTGATGGTGTGGCATTTACCGGCTCCACCGAAACGGCCCGTTTGATCAACCGTGCGCTGGCTGCCCGTGACGCGCCTATCGCCGCCCTGATCGCAGAAACTGGCGGCCAGAATGCGATGATTGTTGACAGTTCAGCCTTGCCCGAGCAAGTGGTCAAGGATGTTATCGCCAGCGCCTTTCTGAGCGCTGGACAGCGCTGTTCAGCAGCGCGAGTGCTGTATTTGCAACAGGATATTGCCGACAAGGTGGTGGAGTTGCTGGCCGGTGCCATGAATGAGCTGGTGGTGGGGGATCCGCGTAAACTGGTCACCGATGTTGGGCCAGTAATCGATACCGATGCTCTGGCAGTTCTGCAAGCTCATGCTGAACGCATGCAAAGATCGGGTAAACGGGTAGCTTCGGCGCCGTTGCCTGAAACGCTTAATGGACATTTTTTTGCACCCTGTGCTTTTGAAATCGGTAGCCTGGATCTGTTGGAGCGCGAAGTTTTTGGGCCCATATTGCACATCATTCGCTACCGTGCCCGGCATATTGACCAGGTGATAGATGAAATCAATAGTGCCAACTATGGTCTGACGCTAGGCATTCACAGTCGCATAGACCGCAGCCAGGAATACATTGCCAGCCGTATCCATGCTGGCAATTGCTACATCAACCGCAATATGGTGGGTGCCGTGGTTGGTGTGCAGCCATTTGGTGGTGAGCGCTTATCGGGAACCGGTCCTAAAGCGGGTGGTCCACATTACCTGCACCGATTCGCCACCGAGCGCACACTGAGCGTCAACACCGCGGCAGTCGGTGGTAATGCCAGCCTGTTGGGTCTGGAAGACTGATACCCTGTTGTCCGAGGTATTTGGATTGGGCCAAGAACTGATCGCTGCAAAGGGGAATAGATTTGTATCTGCAACACTTTGGATTGACTGAAGCACCTTTTTCGATCACGCCTGATCCTGCTTTCGTATACCTCAGTGCAGCACATCGTGAAGCTTTGGCGCATCTGCTTTATGGCGTTGGCAAGGGCGGGTCCGGCGGATTTGTGCAATTGACCGGTGAAGTAGGAACGGGAAAAACCACCATTTGCCGCTGCCTGCTTGAGCAGGTGCCTGAAGACACTCTGATTGCCTTGATACTCAACCCCCTGGTAACACCCAAGGAGTTGCTGGCTTCGATCTGTGATGAACTGGGTGTGGATATCAGCCAGGCTGAGAACAGCAGCAAAAGAATGGTTGATGCGCTGAATCACTACCTTCTGCAGCAATATGCGGCAGGCAAGCGCGTCGTGGTAGTGATTGATGAAGCGCAGAATCTCAGCCCCGAAGCACTGGAACAGGTGCGCTTGCTAACCAATCTGGAAACGGCCAAACACAAACTGTTACAAATGGTTTTGCTGGGCCAGCCTGAATTGCGCCAACTGCTGCAACGGCAGAACCTGCGGCAACTGGCGCAACGAATTACCGCACGCTACCACCTCGCACCCCTGAACGAGCAGGAGACTTTTGCCTATATCAAGCACCGCATGCGTGTGGCGGGTGCGCGTCAAAGTCATTTCAACCGCGGGGCCATGAAAGCCATTTATCGTCGCTCGAATGGCGTGCCGCGCTTGATCAATATCATTGCTGATCGAGCCTTGGCCGGGGCATACGCGCAAGAGAAGGAACAGGTCAATGCGACTTTGGTTCATGCTGCAGCCAACGAGGTTCAACCCAGTGAAAGCCGTGTAAATCCGAGAAACAGCCTGGGTTTGGTGTTCGCTGCCCTGGCTGTTTTGGCGATCAGTGGCCTGGTGCTGGCCTGGCAGCAGGGTTGGCTAGGCACTGACGCAGGTTCGATTAAGGTGATCGATGCTAAAGCACCGGTCAAGGAAGGGGTCAATAATGACTACGGCAATCAGCCAGCATCAGTCGCAGCAGCTTCAGATACTGGGGCTGCCATGCTCAGCAACCAGAATCCGGTTCAGGTATCGGTCAACGAATTTGCAACCCAGGACCCTGTTGCCGATTCACTTACCACCGCCAACGCTGCGGCAAACTCAGCCATTGGTTCATTGCCGTTGCGCGACCCCGCCTGGAGCTATGCGACCCAGTCTGGCGGGGCACTGCTTAGTGAAACCTGGCTGGCAGATCAACACCTGTTGGCTTACCCGGCTTTGGCTCAGCTCTGGCAGGAGGCCGACCAGGCCAAAGCCTTGTTAATGGCTTGTGAAGGCGCAGTTGCTACCGGCTTTGCCTGTTTGACTGAGCGCGGCAACTGGGCCAAGGTAAAGCAGTTGGGTTTGCCGGTAATATTGGTGCTCCGCGCCAATGGCGACAAGCATGTGTTATTGCGCGGCATACGGGGACAACACATTCTTCTGGGTGCCAGCTCTGAACCGCAATACTTTCAACGTGACAAGGTGGATGAGCTTTGGATGGGTGAGTACATCGTGGCCTGGCCGCAATCGCCGGACTGGCCGGAACAGATACGCCGCGGTGATCGCAATGCTGCAGTTGATATCCTGTTCAGTATGGCTGCGCTGGCAGATCCTCCCTGGCAAGGTACGCCACAGTTCGATTGGCAGTTTGAAGAGTGGATCAAAAGCTTCCAGCAAAACCATGGTTTGCTGGCCGATGGCATAGTTGGGCCGCAAACGCTGTTGTATCTGATGGCTCCGGGAATTGTTGAACCCCGTCTTGAGCTGGAAAACATGGAAGGTTCCTGATTATGTCGATATTGCTTGATGCCCTGAAACGCTCGGAGTCGCAACGTGAACTTGGCAGTGTTCCGACACTGCAAACCAACACCGAATCTGCAGCCCCTGCGATGCAGCAAGCCCCTGTCTGGCTGCCATTTGGGTTGGTACTGATCGCTGCGGGCCTGATGACC
>Ga0163153_10001646_pt1 | contig 35000 bp, 26 predicted proteins | sample OliLakLV19MP6IB1_FD_148629 | JGI IMG/M metagenome (GOLD analysis project Ga0163153, IMG submission 148629) | Freshwater microbial mat bacterial communities from Lake Vanda, McMurdo Dry Valleys, Antarctica - Oligotrophic Lake LV.19.MP6.IB-1 | ecosystem: Environmental > Aquatic > Freshwater >... | reverse complement strand
TCTCAATACGGTTCAGATGCGATTGCCGGAGTTATAAATGTAGTAATGAAAAATACCCCTGGCACAACGATTACCGGACATGTCAGTAGTTATAATACCCAATACGAATACCTATTTGGTAAAAATGATAAACGAAAAATGACCGACGGTGAAACCGTGCAACTCAGCGCTTACCATGGCATGGCCATCGCAAAAGGCAAATTTTCAGTTGCCCTTGAATTTAGGGATCGAAAAGCATCTAATCGTTCCGGCGATTTTTTGGGTACGGTATACCATGGAACCAAAGCCACAGATGATTCATTGATCAATGCCAGAGGTGGTTTTGACCGGACTTTTAATATGCAGGTAGGCAACGCAGCTTCCCGGAATATTCTTGGATTTGTTAATTATAATTTGCCCATAGGAACTAATAAAGAACTATATATCAATATGGGCGGGGCTTCCAGGAAGGGCTCAGGTAAAGGATTTTACCGGTATCCTAAACAAACTACACAAGTGATTCCAGAATTGTATCCCATGGGTTTTCTGCCGGAAATCCATTCAACTATAGGCGATTACTCAGCATTGATTGGATTAAAAGGGATTGTGTCAAATGGCTGGCGATGGGATTTGAGCAATGTATTTGGGACGAATCGATTCCGTTATGATGTAAAGAATTCAAACAATGCATCTCAATTTGCCTTAAAAACTGCTGCACCCACTGAATTTTATGCCGGGACACAACAGTTTTCCCAAAATACAACCAATTTTGAACTATCTAAAGCCTTGAAAAGCAATGCAGTCCGTAGCCTGAACCTGGCATTAGGACTTGAACTTAGGATAGATAATTTTAAAATAGAAGCCGGCGAAGAAGCTTCCTGGAAAAATTACGATTTAAACGCTAAACCGCTTAGGGTCGGTGGCTCCCAGGTATTTCCGGGATTCCAACCGGGAAATGAAGTGAATCAAGGCCGCACCGTGGCAGGCGCTTTTATCGATTTGGAATCTGATATAACCGATAAATTTTTAGTTAATGCAGCCGCACGCTTTGAAAACTATAGTGATTTCGGGACCAACGCGGCAGCTAAATTAGCCGCACGATACAAATTTGCAGATGCTTTTGTAATTCGCGGCGCATTGAGTAATGGATTCCGGGCACCTTCAGTGCATCAGCGTTATTTTAGCAATACCAGTACACAATTTGTCGTAGCCAACGGAGTCACGACACCAAATAATGTGGGTACATATCGAAACGACAGCGAAATCGCAAAAGCACTCGGCATCCCCTCTTTGGAAGCAGAAAAATCAACCAATATAAGTTTAGGGGTCACCTCGAAATTTGCGAAAGTAGTCAGCCTGACCATTGACGCTTATCAAATCAATATCAAAGACCGCATTGTCATTACAGGCAATATGTCCCGATCCAATGCATTGATCAATTCATTGCTGATCGCAGGGGGGGCGGCCGCAGATGTCACCCAGGTGGCTTTCTTTACCAATGCTATAAATACCAGCACAAGGGGGATCGATGCGGTATTGGGTGCCAGCCCCAAAATGGGTAATGGTTTCCTGGACCTCACCCTGGCCGCTAACTTTACCAAAAATGAAATTGATGGCCCAATCAAAACAACGGATAAATTGCCGGCAGATGATTTTGGTAAAACATTTTTCAGCCGTTTGGAAGAGTCCCGGGTTGTGGTCGGGCAACCAAAGAGTAAAATTGCCGCATCCCTGGGTTATCGTATTGTAAATTTTAGTACCCAATTAAGGGCTACACGGTTTGGAGAAGTAGCGGTATGGGATAATACCAACATGGTGTTGGATGAAAGCTTTTCTTCCAAAACCATCGTTGACCTGAACCTGAGTTATACTTTCAAAATAGCGACGCTATCATTAGGATCAAACAACCTGTTTGATGTTTACCCGGATAAAATTAAAAACCTCGGCAATACTTCGGATGGACGGTTTATCTATAGTAGAAACGTCACCCAATTTGGTTTTGGTGGCCGCACATTATATACTGCTTTGAAGATTGATATAAAATAAAACCTGCCCTGTTGAACTACGCTGCCCATTAAACAGATTAAAGACTAAGCCTCAGAAATTAATTGACTTACAACGTAAGAACCTATATTTTTAATTCTGTAGCATGGGATCCTTATCTGGTAAAAATGTTTTCATCACCGGCACCTCACAAGGCATAGGGGCAACAATTTCAAAACTATTGATCGATGCCGGATGCAATATCTGCATGCATTATTACCGGTCCGGTGAAGTACCGTTCAACCTTCAAAAACAGGCTCAAACAAAAGGCCTTAAAGCTGCCTGCATCCAGGCTGACCTGACCAAAAAATCAGAAGCGGTACAATGTGTAAAGTCGGCTGCCAAATTTTTAAAATCGTTTGATGTCCTCATCAACAACAGCGGCAGTCTCGTGGAAAGAAGAACCTTGGCCGAAATCGATAATGAATATTGGAACGCCTTAATGGACATAAACCTGAAATCCATGATGCTGGTCACGCGCGAAGCTCTTCCTCACCTTAATAAAACGGAGGGGTCAAGCATCATCAATATGGCCTCCCTGGCAGGGCGTAAAGGGGGCCATGCCGGTTCCCTGGTATACGCCACCACCAAAGGTGCAGTCCTGACCTGGACCAGGGCTCTGGCCAATGAATTGGGTCCATTGGGTATCCGTGTCAATGCAGTGGCTCCCGGTTTTATCGAAGGGACTAGCTTTCATCAAACCCATACAACCCCTGAAGCTGCAGCAAAAACAATAGATTCTATTCCTCTGGGAAGATCTGGCAAGCCGGAAGATGTGGCTAGAGCCGTGGTTTTCCTGGCTTCGGAATACGATGGGTTTATTACTGGAGCTACCCTGGACATCAACGGCGGTATATATTCGGCCTGATGGAACACTGACATCGAATTAGGGCCTGCTGATAAATATCTAATTCAATTAAAATCAACAACATATCAGAGCAATTATTGAAATTAATGCAAGGCAATAGGCGATTATTCCCTTAAAACCTGCATTTGAAATTGATATAGGAGTTGGATGTGCAATGTTTTGATTTGAAATCCAAGTTTTCTTTAACCCACATTGCAGCTAAGTGGTGTAAAACGTTGATTTTGTGTGGTGTTTAAATTTTCCAGTATTGTTGGGGGTACTACAGATTTTAGCCGATTAAACGGTTTGATTTTAAATTGCAGTGCATTGTAGATTTGAGTTACCCATGCGCATCGCTAACGGAGCGTCTCCTCCTGACCGATCGGGACTCGAACTAATATTTAGTTTGCTTTTGGGTCACCCCATATACTCTGGACTTATAACCTTGTCTAATTAACTTAAACAGCAGGCCCGAATTAATCAATTGCGGAAATCCTTTTATGAAAATTTGTATCGGCGCAGCGGCTTAGCGGCGGTCTTCAACCGCCAATCCCGGTTTTGAACTGCGTAGATATACCTTTGAAATTGCCCACCATCAAATCTTCAACACCTTTTCTGAAAAACTCCCCTTCCCATTTACCAACTTAATAACATACATTCCCGGAATCAGGCCGGTAAGATCAACAGTTTCAGTGGGGTTCCATTTTCTAATTTCCCGGACGAGTCTTCCATCACTGGCCAGTATTCTTAAATGACCAGACTGGTCAATGCCTTCAATCTGAATGGTTGAAATTGAGGGATTGGGATACACTTTTAAATGAGGTCGGATAGCCGATGAATAAGCCGTGGTCACGTCCATGACTTCCTCCACCTTAACCTGTTGTATCGTAATCTTACCGACCTTACTGGCCAAATCAAAAACTATCCGCGCTGCCGGATCACTGGGCGAGGTCATTACAAAGCTATAAATATGATCAGCAACGATGTTGGTTAATGACATCGATTTGTAACCTGAATAACTGCTCCAGGGCGAAAAATTCATACCGAGGTAATTGGTAATGGAGACCGGAACACTGGCACTGGCTTTAATGGTGACCTGGTACCGGCTATCTTTTTTAAGAGCAATGTTATTCCGCACCAATTGCACATGCCAGCCATCGTTACTAGGCACGGTCACATCAACTATGCCCTGGCCATTGGTCCTGGTCAGGCTGGCTGCTGCATTGGATTGAACGTTCAGGTTCCAGCCATCATTGGGTCCAAAACTACCTTCAAATATGGTAACCGTAGATTGTTGTTTGGGGGCATACATCGAATCGGTGAGCAGGGCATTGGCAAGACGGGTATTGATTACATTGGTGGCTGGATTAAAAATCCCAAATCCCGCACTCCACTCCCAATAATTCCAGCTAAAGCCCTGAGATTCAAACCACCTGGCAAGGAAATTGGTCCACCGTACGCGGCTATCCAGATCGGCTTTGGAATAAGCACCAAACTCACCTACATGAATCGGTTTGTTTATGGATTTGGCAAACTGGATCAGGTAGGCAAAAGAGCTGATGATTTCATTGCGCTCCAGGACTGAATTTTCCCATTTTGTACCCAACCATGGAGTCGAATTTTGGACCCATTCCGCTCCCTGGTGAGTAAACGAAAAAGGGTCATAATAATGTACGGTAATGATCAGATTGGAATCATTGGGCACTACCAGATTGGGTACTCCTCCCAGGCCTCCCCAGGGGGCAATTCCCATAACGACCCCGCGGGTAGGATTGGTTTTTCTGATCTCTATCAATGCCTCATTAAATATTTGGTTCCACTTTGGCCCAACCAGATTGGTATTGGGTTCATTCATCACTTCAAAAAGCAACCGTTGATCATAATTCTTAAAATACGCAGCGATCTGGGTCCATTGGCTCAGGAACCTTGGCTTGACCCCATCAGGGTCCTGAAACATAGCATCGTGGTGATGCATATTAAATAGCACGTAGAGGTTTTCAGCCAGGGCTTTGTCAATGACATATTTTATCCTCTCCAGAAAACTGGATTGTATAGTATACGGTGATGACTGTAAAGTCCTGGCAGGCACATCCCATCGGATAGGAATACGCACATGATTAAACCCCAGTGCTTTTATCCGCTGAAAATAATCATCGCGAAACGGGTTGCCCCATTCACTTTCAGAAGGAGCTTCAAACATATTGCCCATATTGATGCCTTTGCCCAGCTTTTTATTGAGTTCGTGTATGTTCAGGTTTTGGGCCATCATTGAACCGGATAGAAATAAGCACCAGCAAAGAATCAAATAGAAGTTGCGCATAATGGTTTCAAATTTAATTGAGTTTTGATAGACCGCCTGTTAAAAAGCCTGTAGCGGCTGCTTCAGCTGCTGGAATTTCGAATTTGCGTTTCTTAGCGGCTGCTTCAGCTGCTGGTTATTTGGGTTATTCGCCCCCATTTTTTACCTCCCTTACGGCTACGCCGCTACGAATATCGTGTACTGCGAATAAATTACGCCGCTACGAATATCGTAATTTGTCCCTTCGATCGACTTCTTAGATTAATGTCTTCAGCTATAGCCAGTCCAAACAAACCCCTGAAAATGCGATGGGTGATGATCACCTTTGCATTTTTAGCTACCGTATTAAATTACCTCCATCGATTATCGTTTAATTATCTCGCAGCCGACGGCCATTTGAGGGATATCATTCCCGACGATACCTTTGGTTATATCGCCACATCATTTTTTGTGGCCTATATGATATCCAATGGAGTTTCGGGCTTTGTGATAGATCGACTGGGGACACGTATCGGGTATTCACTTTGTATGGCTTTCTGGACTACAGCGGGGATACTGCATGCCCTGGCCATGGCACCCATTCATTTCGGGATATTCCGTTTTTTACTCGGCATAGGAGAAGCAGGCAATTGGCCGGCAGCTTTAAAACTAAGCGGGGAATGGTTCAGTCCGGCTGAACGATCCACGGCCACCGGGATATTCAATAGCGGGGCCGCGGCGGGGGCGATCCTGGCTCCTCCATTGATCGCTTTTCTGGGTACACAATTTGGGTGGCAAGCTACATTTATAGTGATCGGTGTGCTAGGTTACCTCTGGCTCGCCGCATTTTGGTTTACCTATTATACTCCTGAGCAGGTAAAAAAAGAAGCCAATGCGAGGACCATTCCTCCCTTAAAACTGATCAGGACACGATTTGTCTATTCATTTACTGCAGCCAAATTCTTCATCGATCCGATCTGGTATTTTATTACCTTCTGGATAGGGCGTTACCTGGCCGATGTCTACGACTGGGATCTGGTCAAGATCGGGTGGTTTGCCATGTTTCCCTTTATCATTGCAGACCTGGGCAATATTACCGGTGGATATTTTACCCAGTTTATTATTAAAAAAGGAATGCCTGTACCTAAGGCCAGGAAACTCGCTGTTTGTATTTCCGGATTGTTGATCGCCCTCTCACTCATCATTGGGCCTTTTTTTATCCAGGGACCCATGGCAGCTTTGGCGGTATTGGCTGTCGCAGGTTTTGGATATGCTTCATTCTCGGCCAATGCAATTGCATTTGCCCCGGACGTGGTACCTAAAAGTGCTACCGCTTCCGTGTACGGCCTGGCCAGCGTAGGCTCAGGACTTGGAGGGATATTTTTTCAGACCATCTCCGGTATATCAGTAAAAAATCTGTCCGAGGCATACAATTATACCCTGGCCTATCACAGTGTATTTATTGGGTATGGAGTGATGGCATTGATTGGTTTGTATATTATCCTGTTTCGAATGGGGCCTTTGGCGGAGGATAAGGATCTGCATGCTTATGTCAGGTCAGAACCAATCGATTAACTATCCCAGAGCATAAAACCCCAATTCAAATAACAGCAATTGATAGCTGAATTCTTATCCTCCGTGTATCCCCGTGACTCCGTGCGAACAAACCCCTAATCTCTTTCTCCCCACTTTCGTATTTTCACCCTTGCAAACCCATGTTATCCCCCAAAAAACCATACCCTTCCGAAAAGTCTATCCTTCATCCTCGAAACAAACATCGCGCGCGATATGATTTTAATCAGTTGACTGTAACTACTCCGGAATTAAAACCCTTTGTAATGGTCAATAAATACGGAGATGAATCCATAGATTTTTTTGATCCGAAAGCCGTCAGATTGCTGAACAAGGCCTTATTAAAACATTTTTACCAAATCGATTTTTGGGAAATCCCCACGGGATATCTCTGTCCTTCCATTCCAGGGCGGGTCGATTATATCCATTACCTGGCAGATCTGTTGTATACCTGTTATGACGACAAAATGCCCCAGGGTGAAAATATAAAATGCCTGGATATAGGAACAGGAGCAAGCAGCATCTACCCATTATTGGGCCATCAGGAATATGGATGGTCATTTGTTGGGTCGGATATCGATCCGGCTGCCCTTGAATCTGCTAAACAAATCCTGCAACGAAACCCTTTATTAAGACAAACGGTTGAACTGAGGTTGCAGAAAAATAGTAAGTCCTTTTTCCAGGGGATTATTCATCAGGATGAAGTCTTTGATCTGACACTCTGCAACCCCCCTTTCCATGCATCCATCGAAGATGCCAGAGCAGCAACACAACGTAAATCCAATAACCTAAGGCCCAGTAAAACCAACCCTCCTATATTGAATTTCGGGGGCCGGGCCAATGAGCTATTCGTCAAAGGTGGTGAGTTAAAGTTTATCCTGGATATGGTCCAGGAGAGTAAATTATTTTCATCATCCTGTTTTTGGTTTTCGACCCTCGTCTCCAAAGCATCCAGTATCAAACCCATTCTTGCTTCATTAAAAAAAATGGAAGCGGTTGATATGATAACCATACCCATGGGCCAGGGCAATAAAATCAGCCGAATCATAGCCTGGACTTTTCTCCACAAAAAACAACAATTGGAATGGATCAATACAAGATGGAGATAGGACTAAATATATCTAATATTTAAATGGTTAGAAAAGGTTAGAAACCATTTAATTGCAATTTTTTACCATAGCCCACGATTTAAATCGTGGGGCTATGGTGTGATCAAGATAATCAACCGTTTAAACGGTTTAGAAGGATATTTTTAAAAGGTTAAAAGGTTATGGGAAATAGTTTAGTGCGTTTGTCATCACTATGGCAAATCGATTATTAGTTTCTAAACTAATTTAGCCGTGATTTTCAAGTAGTTTCAATTTTAAGTATAATTGCTCATACAATCAACCTCACTTCTAATGCATAAAACAATCACTTGCTTTGTAATTTTAGCACCATAACTTATGAAATCCCCAGGCCCAATATTTACCTCGCACCTCTTTCCTATACTCGATGCCAAACTCATCGAATTATTATCCTCCCTGTCTCCATCGGATTGGGAAAAACAAACTATTGCTCCACTTTGGAAAGTAAAAGATATCGCCGCCCATCTCCTCGATACCAATCTTCGGGCAGTTTCCATGCTAAGAGATAACTACCAGGATGAGTCACCCGGAGTGATCCATGGCTATCAGGACCTGGTCAGCTACCTCAACCGCCTCAATGCCGATTGGGTCACTGCCATGAAACGTCTAAGCACCAAAGTATTGATTGAATTGCTTGAAATTACCGGTCCTCCTTATTGTGACTATTTAAAATCATTGGATCCCTTTGAAAAAGCAAAATTCTCCGTTGCCTGGGCTGGAGAAGATGAATCGTACAACTGGTTTCATATCGCCCGCGATTACACCGAAAAATGGCACCATCAACAACAAATACGATTGGCTGTCGGACAGGAAAAAGCATTATATACCCATGAATTATATCATCCTCATTTGGATACGTCGATGAGGGCATTGCCCTATCATTATCGGGATATCACGGGCAGCGAAGGTGAAGTGATCCAGTTTAAGATCAAAGGCGAGGGTGGTGGCGATTGGTATCTTTATCATCATGGAGAACGGTGGATCCAGGTAGTAGATTCTCCAATAGAACCGATTTGTAAGGTGGAGATCCCCGGGCATATTGCCTGGAAATTATTTACAAATGAAACTATTAACTTTAATAAAAACGTATTAATAACGGGTAAACAAGAGTTGGGAATCAAGCTCCTGGAAATGAAAGCCGTGATGATGTAGAACATTTTTATTTCGTGTCATCATAATTATAATTCTTTGGCCCGCCATCAGATAGATTTTGATCTACAACAATAGTTTTTATTCAGGCAACTGTCCTGATATTGCCCGCCCATTTAGATTAGTTTTTTTGTAATTTTAAGATCAAGCCCAATGCAGGATTTATATTTGATTATTTATTTCCTACTTAAATGATACAAACAATGCGCTTTTCTGTGCTTTTGATATTAATTCTTGGTTTGACCTTTACAAAATGCAAACAAAGCCCAACCCAGCTAACATTATCCGTCACGGAAGTTGTCTCTGATGTCGAATCCCAGCCCCTCCTCTCCCAGGCCCTCCGCCTCAGCGAAGCCCTGACTTTCCTGGGTTCCTCCTTATCCAAAGCGGATGAACAAAAACTAAAAGACCTTGAACATCAAGTACCTGGTCCCGAAGTAGTCAAAAGCATCCAAACCATCCTCGACCCCTATTGCCTGGCTATGATTAATATCAATCCGGAATCCAGGGTCAAAGTCAATCGCGGTCCTGCCGTCGCCAAATTGATCCAGGGCGGTTGGGTCAGTTATCTCGTCAAAGTAAACAACGAGGCTGGTGTGACCGCAGAGTTGCAAGCGGAAAGCCCCAATGCTGAACCTCCCTTATATGCCCCAAGCTATGATCCTCAGGTCTCGGAAAAAAGAAAGTTGAGTCCGGGACAAGTGGCCAATCGATTTATGGAATTGCAGATCTATCGCAAAGCACCCTTGTTACCTAATCTTTCAGGGCTGAAACTAGAATATGCTGTGGTTCAACTGTTCAGTAAAGATGCAGGACAAAGAGAGGTTGGCCTGGGATTTAATATAGGTCAGGGCACTCAGGACATCGGATTTCGCAATGCCATCAATATTTTGTTTGAAAGTAAACCTTCCGTTAAAGTCAGGTTCAACATCACGGATGCCGATGGCACACCGGCTATGGCTTCTTTTTTGATCACGGATGGTATTCCACGCATTGAAGAAGATGGTATACGTCCGGTCAATCCGGAAAGTTTTCGCCTGACAGCGGCGTTGATCGAATCAAGGGACAACAAAGAGATTCCACGATTGGCAGGTATTTACCCACTGCCCTCACGGCGTGTAGCAGCTTTTGATGAGTATCCTGATTTTTTCTTTCAGCCCCAGATCTATCGGTATCACGGTGAACATGTCAACCTGCCGCCCGGGAAATATAATATCTCCTATACCCGGGGACCGGAATATGAGGTTCAAAACCGTGAACTGGTCGTACCGGAAGGTAATAAAGAAATGGAGACTTCATTCCAGTTAAAAAGATGGATCGATCTGGCCAGCCTGGGATGGTATAGCGCAGATCACCATGTGCATGCTGCAGGCTGCAGTCATTACGATAGTCCGGAAGAAGGGGTCAAACCCCTGGATATGTGGAGGCAGGCACGAGGTGAAGATTTGAGTGTGGCGGCCGTCCTGGCCTGGGGTCCGAGTTGGTATCATCAAAAAACTTTTTTTACCGGTAAAGACCTTGAATTTTCCACTCCCAACAGCATCATGCACCACGATGTGGAGGTCTCTGGTTTTCCCTCCTCCCATGCCGGTCATATCGTTTTGCTTGGACTCAGGGAAGATGATTATCCTGGCACTACAACTATCGAAGAATGGCCCAGCTGGACCTTACCGGTACTCAACTGGGCCAAAACACAAAATGCCGCCACAGGTTATGCGCATTCCGGTTGGGGCCTGGAACCCATGACCCCTACCAATGCATTGCCCAATTACATCATCCCAAAAATGGACGGCATCGGGGCCAATGAATATATCGTGACGGTAACTCAAAATGCGGTCGATTTTTTCAGTGCAGGTAATACCCCGGCACCCTGGGAATTAAACATGTGGTATCATACCCTCAACTGCGGGTTTACTCCCCGATTAAGTGGAGAAACAGATTTCCCCTGCATATTCGATGAACGGGTCGGATTGGCCCGTAGTTATTTTAAACCGGAAGGTAAATTATCCTATGAATCGTATATTGATGCTATTAAAAAGGGACGATCCTATGTTTCGGATGGTAACTCCCATATCGTAGATTTTACCGTCAATGGGCTTGAACCCGGGACCTCAGACAGTCGTATATCGCTTACTGATACACCCCGATTGCGCATCAATGCCAGGGTGATTGCCAATCTTCCCGTAACCCCGGATGCTAAAGGAGAAGCTATTGCTCAAAGTAAAATGTCCAATCAACCCTATTGGCATATTGAACGGGCTCGAATAATGAAAACGCAACGTGTCCCGGTCGAATTGATTGTAAATGGAAAGGTGGTCAATACGATAGAAATTCCCGCTAACAAAAAGTGGACAGAAGTCAGGTTTAATTACCCCATCACCAAATCATCCTGGCTGGCATTGAGAGTATATCCCAGTGCCCATACCAATCCGGTCTTTGTCACTGTAAATGACCTGCCTATACGTGAAAAAAGCAGTGCTACCTGGTGTAGACAAACGGTCGACCAATGCTGGAAAATGAAAAAGTCCAGTATACATGCGGATGAATTAAAAGCTGCAGAAGCAGCTTATGACCAGGCCAGGGCGGTGTACGACCGGATGATCAAGGAGTCGAGATAAAGTGGTCGGGTTGTGGTTCAAAGACTCTTGAGACCATTATGTGCTGGGGAATAGTGTAATGGATTTTTTGGATTAACTTTCGCTTCCAATCTATATTCACATGAAAATAAGTTTAATCACGCTGCTATTGATCAGCTTAGCCGTGGGCTGCAAACAAGGGAATATGCACCCAACGGAAGCCGTCAACCTGGAGCACCGTCTGGATAGTTTGGTTAAGACCGACCTGGATAGTGTGCGGGTTGCCGGGATAGCAGTTGCTGTTTTTAAAGGAGATGATCCAATATTATTAAAATCTTATGGATTTGCGGATTTGGAATGGTCTGTCAAATTGCCGGTAGACGCTTCGTTTGAAATTGGTTCAGTGACAAAACAATTTACAGGAGCCGCAATTCTTCAATTAATGGAACAAAATAAATTAGGTCTGGAGGATGAATTGACGAAGTATATAAAATTTAATACCCAGAGGAAAAAAGTTACTATCCGTCAGTTGCTCAGCCACACCTCGGGCATTAAAGGGTATACTGAATTGCCCGAGTTTGAAAACTTTTCCAAACTAAAATTTCCAAAAGACAGTTTGTTGCGTATAGTGGAAAAAAATCCCTTTGACTTTGATCCGGGCGAAGCTTTGATCTATAATAATACCGGATTTTTTATGCTGGGTCTTATCATCGAAAAAATCAGCGGCCTCAGTTATGAAGCGTACGTCAAGAAAAACTTGTTTGACCCGGCAGGAATGGCCAATTCCTATTATTGCAGTGAATCCAAAGTCATTAAAAATCGCGCCCATGGTTATGATATGGGTGATAAAACCCTGATCAGGGCTGGGTACCTGGATCATACCTGGCCGTATGCAGCCGGATCCTTGTGTTCGACTGTTGAGGATTTAGTAGCATGGAATCAGGCCTTACACCATGGCAAAATCCTTAATGAGGTTTCGTATGCCGAGTTTTTAAAGGTTGTTCAATTAAACGATGGCTCCTCTACTCATTATGCCAAAGGCATTACCGTCGCGGACTACTGGGGTATCCCGATGATTAGTCACGGAGGGGGGATCAACGGGTTCCTTTCAGAAAACCGGTATTTTCCAAAAGAGGATATCAGCATAGTGGTGCTGGTCAATACTACAGGGCCTGTATCTCCGCACAATCTGGCTGACCACCTATCCAATTGGATATTGAACCCGTCGGAGAAATCAAATAACCCGTTCAGCGGGCAGCTATCCGGCTACCTGGGAAAATACAAAGGAAGGGCCAGGGGTTCGGACCTTACCGTTACCATAACTCAAAATGATTCAACCTTGCTCCTGCAAATGGATGACAATGCACCAATGCCACTTAAATTTCATAACGGTTCGGATTGGACAGATGGTACTACCAGGTACATGTTTAAAGGGGTTGATACAAGTTTTAATGAATTGAGGATAGACCAGACCTATGGCTATTTCATCCTGAAAAAATAAACATATAGTTTTTTATTTTTATGAAATAGTAGCCGAAGATCCGGGGTAGTTAAACAGATCTTTCGGCAACGTAGTTGCCTCATCCTGGTAACCCTAAACGTACAACCGACTCCAAGCAGCGTAGCTGTGAAATAATATAGTGTCGAACATGACATGATAAAATTCAATACAACTTTACGACGTAGAACCACTATTCCCGATTCCTCACCTGTATGTCGGTTATTCCCCGTTTCTTTTGATAAAAGTCAACACCGGAATTTGATTATCAGAAGCCAGGATCCTGGTCACACTGGTTTGCAATAATTTTTCAAAAAAATCCAGTTTATGGGTGAAAAGCACCAGAAGGTCGCCCTTTTCTTTTTTAACGTAGTCCTCCAGGGCTTTGGCTACTGGGATACTTTTGAACAAATGAAAATGAGTATCGGCAGCCGAAATTTTATCCACTTGCTGATATGCTGAGGTTGCTGATGCTTCTTCCAATGCGCCTTCCGCTTGTACATGGACAATATGGAGTTTTGCATCAAAAGCCCTGGCAAACTCATTGACTTTATCGATCTGCAGGTCCAGATGTTCCATGTCTGTGGCATAAATTATGGATTTTATACCTTTAAAAACATGATGCATCGGGACGACGATCACCGGTACACTGCTCTGGTTGATCACGGATGCTGCATTGCTGCCTAAAATAACTTTTTTAATCCCGCTGGCCCCTTTACTCCCCATCACGATCAAATCGATACGGTGATCCGTGGTATAGTGTTCGATAACCGTAAATATAGGCCAACCGCTTTTGCAGGAAAATACAATCTCCACCCGTTCAGAAGCCTGCTTTTTCAACTCGTCCACCCATGGTTTGCCGGCTTCCAATCCATTTTGAAGTACGATTTCTCTCCATTGCTGGGTGTTCCTAAACGCTACCGTCTCCGGTACGGAATCCTCCACCGACAGCAAGTGGATTTTAGCATGCAATACCTCCGCCAGTTGGATGGCATATAAAGCAGCTGCTCTCGACGGTTCAGAGAAATCTACAGGAACTAATATATTTTTCATTATACCAGAATTTATTTCAAACTTCAGGGAATTATACTCCATAAAAACTGATTTTTTACAGGAATTGTTGTGATTTGGATCAGGGAATCAGATCATACACCTATCCGGGCTCAACATACGGTCGCAGGAGAAGTTAAACGTTTACCAGAACTAAACTTGTACTGACCCGGATATAAAAATAGTATATTATTCCGTCGTGGTTTTATTAAAACTAAGCAATGGGACATGGCTGTGAAATGCCAATTGCCGGGTTACACTGGTATCTAACAATTTTTCAAAAAATTCCAATTTATGGGTAAACAGAGCTAAGAGGTCGGCTTGATGTGTTAATACAAAGTCATCAATAGTTTCAGCAACCGGCGTGCTTTTGAAAACATGAAAGTGATCAGTGGCATAGGATATCGTTTTAATGTTTGCGGAATGCGGCTCATCGGAATTCATTTCTTCCGAAGTTCCTTCCGGTACTACATGGATGATGTGCAGCTTAGCATCAAAATCATTGACCAACTCATTGATTTGATGAATTTCATGATCGAGATGCCTCATATCTGTGGCATAAACGATCGATTTAATTCCTTTATACACTGCACTGCCCGGCACGACGATCACCGGAACTATACTGTGGTTAATGACCGCGGCTGCATTACTTCCTAAAACAACTTTTTTTAAACCTGTTGCTCCCTTGCTTCCCATCACGATAAGGTCGATATGATTTGCGTGTACATAAGTCTCAATTACAGAATGGATCGGATAGCCGGTTTGCGTGGCAAAAGTTATTTTAATCTGATTGGATGACAAAGCCTGCATTTGTCGTAACAGCGCTGCACCATCTTCCCGGGTCGCGCGATCCATTTCTGCCTCGAGCTTGTATTTATTCATCAATGCATGAGGTCCGGAGTTGATATCCTGGACAGCAAACAAGTGCACATTGCAATGATAAGTTTCAGCCAAACCCAAAGCATACCGGGCAGCCACCTTTGAAAGTTCGGAAAAATCAACAGGTACCAATATGTTTTTCATACGATCATTATTTAAATCCCCAAACCTGCGACAATTCTGGTACGCGATCTGTGATTTGATTCATGTCCAAGACTGATCGACGTCATTTTTCAGACTACTTTATTGATAAAAATTCAATCAAACTTATCTATAAATCAATGGAACAATCCCCCTTCCTGTCCGGTTTGTTTTAAAACCCAAATTACAGTTAATCTAATTGAAATGCAAAAATGATGCTAAAGGAACTATTTGCAAGGAACAAGCAGGATAGGGTAAAAAAAGTTTTCATCTTACAAAATAACCCTTGTAAAAGTCTTATTTTGTCCGGTAGGACTGCCATGTAGAATGTATTCCGGAAGTGTGGAGATTCGGGACGACGCCTATAATTCTCTGATCGCTTTTAATTCTATTACCTCCATGCTGTTTGTTTTATTCCAGCCACAAAGTACATCTCGTTTATTGTTGGTGAGTTTGAAGGTAATTTCAACCTTTACGGAATAAACCCCGTTTTGAGAAGAAAGACGCTGAATAAAAGGCTCCACCACATCTCTTTGGGTTGCTTCATCCGCTGCAAATTGACCATACTCACCATCCAGGTCAACACCAAAATGCCATCCACAGCCGTCTACTGCAAGCTGATTGACCAGTTTAGCCTCTTTCGTCAGGTAATCCTCTGCTATTGCTGCTCCATTTTTGGAGCAAGCCAGGACAAACAGGCACCACAGCAGAATCGTCGAATACTTCATCTTTTTGTTTGAATATAAAACGACTATTGGATCTAAAAGGTTGGCTGTAATCCATTGTTTTTTTAAATCAGGTTTGTTTCAATTCCGTTTCATTTTCAAACGGAGTAGCTACTGATTCATTATTTTTACTGAATCACCAGATTTATTTAAAGTCTATGAATTCCTTTTTTAAGTTAAATCCGAAATTTGGAAATACCCTGTTGTTCTGCTGGCTGATTAACCTCTACCTCCCTGCCCAGATGAATAATAACCTGGCTGTCCAGACCAGGATCAGTAATGGGCTGAATTGAGGGGAATTACGATGTAAAGTCAGGTATTCAAATGTATTTTGGTATACCATTTGCCAAACCTCCGGTAGGTACTTTACGATGGAAAGCGCCACAACCGGTGACTAACTGGACCGGGGTTAAACATACCAAAAAATTCGGCCCCAGGCCGGTACAAGGCGTTGTATTTGGTGACATGATGTCCCGTTCTGACGGGTTGAGCGAAGATTGTTTATACCTCAATATTTGGACACCTGCGCGACGCAATACCAAAGACCTGCCAGTACTTGTCTATTTTTTTGGTGGAGGTTTTGTGGCCGGTGATGCGTCGGAACCCAGATATGATGGTGCCAATATGGCTAAAAAAGGTATAGTGGCTGTAACGGTCAATTACCGGTTAAACGTATTTGGTTTTTTTTCCCATCCGGAATTGTCCGGAGAAACACTCTATGAAAGGCTCAGGGAACTATGGATTATTGGATCAACATGAAGCTTTAAAATGGGTTCAAAAAAATATAGCGGCTTTTGGTGGCGATCCCAAAAAAGTCACTATCGCAGGTGAATCGGCCGGGTCCATATCCGTAAGTGCGCAAATGGCTTCCCCGCTGTCTAAAAATTTGATTGCAGGCGCAATCGGAGAAAGTGGAGCAGGTATTCATCCAACTCTGGCTCCGGTCCCTCTGGAACAAGCCGAAAAAGAAGGCCAGGAATTTGCAAAAAAAGCAGGCTATCCGTGCTTTGAGTACAAGGGAACTCTATGAAATCTATGCGGAAGCAAAACGATTCGGGTTTCCAACAGTCAATGAACAATGATCAATGAACAATGATCAATGAACAATTAACAATGGCAATATCACCTGCCCTTAATTCATATCCAGTGGGTGTTTTGATATTGACCTTGTAGACATATACTCCAGTTTCAGATCCTGTTTGCCCTCCACCGTGTGTATGACAAATTGCAGGTTTTTGGATTTTTTTACAAGACCTGGAAGCCCGCCTGTCGGCGGACAGGGTTTGAAACCTCCTTAAACCAACTAAGCACCTTCCAGGTCTCGTTTTATTCAAATTCTTTAAACTACAATTTGTCATACACCCCCTCCACCCCTCGCCTCCGCCTCTTCATATATTTGGATTAATTTTGAACATGGCTAAGCCGTTTTTGACCCAACACCTTTCCCTGGCGGTTAAAAACGCATTGATTTATCTCATCCTCATTCTTTTTTCCTCCTTCCTGATCGGTTATTCGGTATACCGGTTAAGTGCCGCTCTTATTCTTGCCTCATCAAAGGATAAAATTAAAAATGACGTTCAGAATGTGGCTTTAAAAATGTCCACTTATTTTGACCATATCGGCAGGGATATTCGTTTCATGGCCAATAATCCGCTGGTAAAGGATTATATCAAAGGCGGCAAGTTATCCGAGTCTTTACAATCCATATTGACCGAGGAATTTAAAGTATTAATGGAATCCAGGGCTTCCTATTTCCAGATCCGTTTAATCGGTGTTGAAAACAATGGCAAAGAACTGGTCCGGGTAGACCGTCAGGGAAATACAGGCATAGTGATCTCGCCGGAAAACCTTCAACAAAAAGGTGACCGCAATTATTTTGTCGAAACCATCAAACTCAAAGAAGGCTCCGTTTATTTTTCAGAAATAGATCTCAACCAGGAATTTGGAAGATTCGATGTCCCGTACAAACCAACCTTGCGGGCTGCCAGCCCATTATATTTTAATGATAAAATCGCAGGCATAGTCATCATCAACACGGACCTCGGGCAGTTGTTTGCGGAACTGGAACAAACTAAGACGCCCAATGAAGACTTGTTTATTTTCAATAGTGACGCCTATTTTATCATTCACCCAGAACAAGATGAACGTTTTGGTTTTGAATTTGGCCGTCCGCCTAATGCTTATAACCGGTTTCCTGAAATTAAAAACCTGGATCCCCGCTTTCAACAGGGCCCGCCTTCAATGCCTTCACAAAGCGAGAAAAAAAACGTAACCGAATTTTATATCCTTCGACATCCCAATACCGACTATACTTTGTTTATTGCTTTGAGTACAATGGAAAGCAATATCCTATACCCATTTATATCCTGGAGAAAAAATGCGTTTTTATTGACCCTGGGCATCACCTTTGTTTTTTTGGGCATTGCGTTCTTATGGATGAGAAGACAATCCAAAGAACTGAGAAGTATTACCCAATCTATGGTGCGTTTTTCGAAAGATTACTCCGGCGATAAATTACTGATCAATAATACGGATGAAATCGGTGAACTGGCGAATGCTTTTTCTACTATGGCCTCCGTGATCCGATCCAATGTGAGCGAACTGGAGCGTTCGAGGGAAACAGCGGTCAAAGCCAATCAATCCAAAGAAGAATTTCTCGAAAACATGAGTCATGAGATCCGCAATCCGCTTCAAAGCATACTCGGTATGACCAACATACTCGAACAAAACAATCCCAGAGCAGATCAAAAAGCGGTGATCAAAACCATTCAATTCAGTTCCAATCAATTGTTGTCCCTGGTCAATGACATCCTCGATTATTCTAAAATCAGGATAGGCGAAATCCAACTGCAAACCGCTGAATCCAACCTTGCTGACCTGCTCACTGATATTGTCCGCAGTCATCAATTTCTGGCACAATCCAAAAACATTGTCCTGGAATCGATGATTCCCCGGGAATTAACGGACTATACTTTTCGTGTGGACGAACTGCGGTTGAGTCAGGTACTCAATAATCTAATCGTGAACGCTATTAAATTTACACCTTCCGGTGGCCGGGTTATAGTAGCTGTGAATGCCAAAATTCAATTGCCACAAGCTACCCTGGATTTCACGGTGACTGATGATGGCATCGGGATCGGGCCCGGTGAAGTACAAAAAATTATCAATCGGTATTACAGCGGCCCTACGGAAATGAACTCCAATCTTTCCGGGGCAGGACTTGGACTACCGATAGTGACCCAATTATTAAAATTATTTCATTCGGAATTAAAAGTCAATTCGGAATTAAATAAAGGATCCAGTTTTTCGTTTACCCTTTCCCTGCCTTGTACTATTAAACAAGCTGCATCAATAAACCACCCGGAGGCCAAAAGGCAGATCCCGTCTTCAATTCAAACCGTTTTGTGTCTGGATGATGATCCTCAAATCCTCTATTTTTTCAAACAAGCCTTTACTCACCTTGGCCCGGGGCTCACTTGTATAGCTGATGAAGCGGAACTGAATGACCTTCCACCACAGGTGACCTTTGACCTGATCCTGGCCGATTTTTTGGTCAAAAACTCAACGACCGCCCAATTATTGAACCGCCTGGCCAATCATAAAAAAAGAGAGGGCTTATTATTGATCTTCAGCGGTATTGATCCTTTATTGAAGTTCAGCGAATCAGATCGTATCCTGATCGATGGATTCCTGCAAAAGCCAATGAGTGCTGCCCTGCTGTTTAATCAAATCCAGAAGCTCTGGTATGTTAAACATTGCCCCCAGCCCCAGATGCACGATTTTTATTCTGATTATGATTTTGACCAGACCCTTGTCGGACATGCTCTCCGAATCCTGATCGATGAATGGAAGATCATGAAAACCGTGTTGCTGCAATCTTCACGGGAGATGGACAAAGAGCGATTTAACCAGGTTTTTCATAAAATCATCACAACGATACGCCGGTTTCAACTCGCTTATCTGCTGGAATCACTTGAAAGAATACAACAAAACCTAGATCAGGACATAGCAGTCTCCATGGAGGACGATACCACACTGGAACTTATGCTGGACCGGATCCAGCATTATTTTGAAAAACAATTAACTACCCTGCCAGCTGAAATCACAAAGTATTGAGGCTTGATTCCAGGTCGTCCTTGTATTTTTCTCCGATTGGGATTTTTCTGTCCCGGATGGATATCTCATCCGCGGTGATAAAGTCAATCTTCTCCATATTGATGATGTAAGAGCGATGTACCCTCTTAAAGGAACGGGGCAATTTGGACTCCAGGTCTTTAAGCGTATAGAGGGAAAGAGTCTGTGAATCCGGCAGCACAAAAGAGACATAATTATCCTCCGACTTGATGTACAAGACTTCACTCAATTTTATCCGAACATTTTTAATGCCATCCTTGGTAAAAATCGTATCCTGGGAAGAAGGGACTTGTTCTGGTTCCGGGACATACCCCGCAATGACCCTTTGCAGGGCTTTTAAAAACCGGTCATAAGAAAGCGGTTTGGGAAGATAATCGACTACATCGGTGTATTCATAACTCCTGACTGCAAACTCGGGGTTGGAGGTCACCATAATTACAGGCACCTTACTTTTTTTTAATTCTAAAAAAGCCTGGCCGTTCATATCGGGGAGGTTGTAATCCAGAAAGATTAAATTGATTTCACCACCTGCCATCAGGCGCAGGCCGTCCGAAGCAGTGGCAGATAAAATGCAATAATCCACCAGTCCGGACTTGGTACAAAAATGTTTGATCAGATCACCGATTAGCGGATCATCATCGATCACCAGGCTCCTGAATCCCATTTTAAACATTTAGACTGTTTAATTATTAATGTCGCTCCGATTTTCACCCAAAAAAAAGCCCGTTTTATACCTTGAAATGGATGATTCGTGTAAAAACCCATATCCGGCTTATTCCTTGATTAGTTTTGTCGTTCTTAACCCTGAGATGAATACAATTACTGCAATAAGATCGACCGGCGATAGGCACACACAAATATGTATCATTTCCGGAAATATTTCACCATGGACTTATAACATTCCGGTGTCCATTGGTTTGACTACCTATCAAGTAGTCCATTCATCGCATACATTTTTTAAGAATATTTATAAATTTTTGAATAGTTGTTTGTGGGGGTGGGAAACCAATCTGTCTTTTTCCCCTATTTTTTTCATTGGCCTCTTCCGACTTGTGTTCAATTAAACGCTCTTTCACTGATTTAATTCATCCAACTTAACCTATCATTTATTTATGTCCAGATATTATTTACCCTTGTTTTTAATGATGGGCATGCTCATAGGGCTCCAAAATAGTGTCCCGGCACAGATGCCCAATGATGCCATATACATGAATAAAAATACGATCTGCGTCATGGCCGCTTATGGTCAGAACAGTTGGGATGAATATTGGGAAAATACCCTAAAAAGAGAAAATTTAAATATAGGGACCAATACCACCCAGATGTATATGGTGATGGTAGCGGCAGGTATTACTGATAAATTAAACCTGCTGGCAGGTTTGCCTTATGTCCAGACCAAAAACTCCGCCGGTAATTTATTGGGTCAAAAAGGCCTGCAGGATCTTTCTGCTACCTTAAAGTATAAATTCTTTGAGAACCATGGTTTGTCCCTGCACGGGGCATTGGGTGGATCCATCCCGATGAGCAATTACATCCCTGATTTTTTACCCATGTCCATTGGGATAGGTTCAACCACTTTAACAGGAAGAATTATTGCTAATTACAAACACCACAGCGGTATTTACATTACTCTTCATGGGGGGTATACAGGTCGGAACAATATCAATATTGATCGCGATACCTATCAGGCATATGACCGGGTTTATAATACCAGTGAAGTAGCAATTCCCAATACCGCTGACGGAGGAATCAACCTGGGATACCTAAAAAATGGAATTCAGGCAACCTTATTTATGGAAAAATTTGATTGTATAGGCGGCGATGCTATCCGCAGAAACGATATGCCTTTTCCCACAAACAATATGGTCAGCAATAATGTCGGTGCCTTTCTTAAATATCAGCCTTCGCATTTTGGGATCAATGGCCGGATCGCATATGTGACTAGTGGTCAAAATGTTGGTCAGGCCCTGAGTTTTATGGCTGGTATCCTTTATCAATTCAGCATCAAAGGAGAATCCGTAAGTGTAAGCAATTAAATTTTAAAGAGAAACCTTTGTCAATTTCAAAAAAAATGAAAAAGAATCATACCATACTCCATAGTATATTGATTGCAGGATTTCTGATTTTGTCCTGTAATAAAGAAATCCAGGATTCAAGTGCAGTAGCCTATCTCCCCAGCAACCTGGACAATAATGCAGGGACGTGGAAACCCTATATCCTTGCCAACACCAGTGAAGTGGCGGTAGCTGACCCTAAACCGGTATCTGACCCTGAATATTTAAAAGAGTTGGATTCTCTTAAAAATTTTATAGCACCGAGGGTTTCCCCTGAAAACAAAGCGGCCATTAAGTATTGGGGAGCCGGAGCAGTCTACCGCTGGAATGAAATTGCCCGGGAGCTGGCTGCAAAGTACAATTTACCACCAGCTTCCAATGCAGAAGGGAAATATCCGGCTCCGGATGCAGCTAACCCGCTGGCTGATCCAAAATTTCCATTTGCCAACCCACCCTACACAGCGCGAGCATTGGCTTACCTGTGTGTTGCACAATACGATGCTTTGATCACTGCATGGAATTACAAATTCAAATTCAATCGAAAAGCACCCTATAAGAACGACCTCTCTATTCAACCATTATTGCCCCCCACCGACCTGCCCTCTTATCCTTCCGAAGCTGCTGTAGTAGCTGCTGCATCATATACTGTTCTCATCGCGATGTTCCCCGGAGAGGTACCCTACCTGGATAGTAAACTCGCTGAGTGTAAAAACGCCAGCGTATGGGCAGCAATGAATACACCCAGTGACATTTCAGCCGGTGATGCCCTTGGTAAAGCGGTTGCCGCCAAAGTGATGACCAAGGCTAAAACGGATGGCATGGCTGCAGCCAACAACCAGACCTTAACTACAGGAATGATTGAAGCCGCGAAAGGAAGGGGAATTCAAAATCCCTGGTTAAGTCAGGAAGCTCCTTTACGTCCTCCCATGTTGCCCAACTATGGTGCAGTATTAACCTGGAATTTTGATAAAGCTGCTTTGGTTTCTATGAGGCCTCCCATTCCATATGTCGTTGGATCTCCAGAATTTGAAAAAGATTTAAATGAATTGAGTTACATCCAAAAAAACCAAACACGTGAACAGGCCAGAATTGCCAACTTTTGGTCAGATGGCATCGGGACACCAACCCCTCCAGCTCACTGGCATCGAATTGCCGCCAATGCAGGAATTGACTCCAAATTCAGTGAAGTTCGTATGGCTCGGACCTTAGCGCTGCTAGGAACTACTGAAATGGATGCCGGTGTAGCCTGTTGGGATACCAAATTTTATTATTATACTCCGAGACCTCAACAGTTTGGTCTAAAGACTTCAATTGGTTTACCCAATTTTCCATCCTATACATCCGGACATGCGACTTTTTCCTCGGCTGCCGCAACAATTTTGGGGTATTTATTTCCAGACCAGGCAACTGAATTTATAAGACTTGCAAATGAAATAAATGAATCGAGAATATTTGGTCTCATCCATTATCGAATAGATTGTGAAATGGGTTTTGAGCACGGAAAAAAAATTGGAATTCATGCGATCGCACGTGGTAAAACCGATGGATCAGGCCAATAAGAGGATAATCAATTGATTACATGTTTAAACGTAAATGATATGAAAAAACAATTTTTTACCCTGGTTTTTTTCGTTACCCTGACCACGTGGGTTGGTTTTGATTTCTTAAACGCACAGGGTTGTATCGCTGTCAGACATATGTCCTGTGCCACCGGCGGGATTAATAATACCAATACAGCTCTGACCAAAGGCCAAATCCAATTCACTGCAGGCTACCGTTACCTTCATTCCTATAAACATTTTATAGGTACGGTGGAACAAAAACACCGTGTCGAAGAAGGCACTGAGGTCATCAACACAGCCCATTCTTTTGATTTTGGTTTTAGTTATGCCCTATCTGGCAGGTTGAGCCTGGCAATAAATCTTCCTTATAATGACAATGCCCGTTCATCACTTTATGAACATTACGGCAACTCCTCCGAAGCCAATCCGGGTCATCAAAGATTTTTTACTTATTCCAGTGGCATCGGTGACCTTCGGGTGTCAGCTACTTATTGGATGCTCGATCCGATGAAAAGTACTAAGGGCAATTTTGCTTTAGGCATAGGCATCAAAGCACCGACTGGTAATCCGAACGCACAAGACAATTTCCATCGACTGGATAAAAATAAAAAGGAATACATCCAATATAAATCGGTAGATCAATCCATGCAACTGGGTGACGGAAGCTGGGGAGCCAATGTCGAAATCCAGGGTTATCATTCCGTGTTCAATAACGCTTCTGTTTATTATAACGGGTTCTATCTTTTTAGCCCCAGGAACATCAACCCATTGACTAATTTTTCAGTACCAGATCAATTTGCCGGACGACTTGGATTAAATTATTCGTTATTACCCAAACAAGGCATAGCGGTGAGCCTGGGCGGAAGGATCGAAGGGTTGCCTGCAATTGACCTGATTGGTAAGAGCGAAGGTTCCCGAAGACCGGGTTACATCGTATCGGTTGAACCCGGCATTTTCTGGATGACCGCTCATCATACCTTTGCTTTTAATCTTCCGGTAGCTGTTCATCGCAACCGGATCAAATCCTGGCCGGATCGTCAGGACCCATTTGGCCTGAGGCACGGTGATGCAGCATTTGCAGATTACTTACTTTCTGCAACCTACAGCTACCGGTTTTAGGTTTTTACTATAAGATTTTCAAATACAAATTAGTTTTCATACTTTGACACGATATGTAGCAGCTTTGAAGAATACTAAGGCTGCAACATTAACTGTCAGCAAAGGTTGATGCTAAATAAACTGATAGGAGATGAAACTTTTTTTTTGGATCGGGGTGATCGGAATAATTCTTTTTGAAATCGCCAATGTTTATTTCATCATGCCTCTGCCGGGAAGCCAGCAAATAGACAGCATTGATCTGGCTTATTTTTTGTACCAATGGAGGTGGGCATTCCGTATTCTGTTTGCCGGCATGATGGTCTGGGGTTGGTCAACAAGCAACTGGAAAAGAAAAAGGCTGGTCATTCTGCCCTTGTCAGTGATAGCGGTCGTGTTATATATGGCCAATTTTTATATGGCTGCTGATCATATGTTTTATCAACCCAACCAGGTTGCCATGGTGGATACCCGGACCAATCTGGTCGATTCCAATCGATTGGTGATCGGAGTTGTTCAAAACGGAGAAGCAAGCGCTTATCCTATACGGTTTCTGGGCTACCATCATCAGGTACTGGATACGCTCGGGGGTAAACCCATGATGATCACTTATTGCACGGTATGTAGGACCGGCAGGGTTTTCGAGCCCCTGGTGAATAGCAAACCAGAAGTATTCCGTCTGGTGGGCATGGATCATTTTAATGCCATGTTTGAAGACGCGACTACCGGGAGCTGGTGGAGACAGGTCAATGGAGAAGCCATCTCCGGGCCACTCAAAGGACAGCGTTTACCGGAAGTGTTCAGTTTACAATCCTCCCTGGGAGAATGGATAAAATTATACCCCAATACCTTGATTATGCAGGCAGACAGCAGCTTTATTGAAGAGTATGGCAAATCCACTGATTATGAAACCGGCACAAGCAGGAGGTCTTTAACCGGTACAGACAGCCTTTCCTGGAAACCAAAAAGCTGGGTCGTTGGCGTAAAAACAGTTCTGGCAAATAAAGCCTATGACTGGAACCGGTTAAAAACAGAACGCCTTATCCATGATGAAATACAAGGAATACCGGTGTTGATTGTAATGGCCAGGGATACCGCCGGTTTTTTTGCATTTCAGCGACCGGATGCCCAGGCTCAATTTACCCTGGATAGTGCCGGTTTGACTTATAACAATTACCATTTCACGATTCAGGGTGTAGGAATCGATACCACATTTTCTTTAAAACCATTAAAGGCTTATCAGGAGTTTTGGCACAGTTGGCAGACCTTTAATCCTAATACCTTGAAATAAGGTTCAGTTAATCAATTTTTACAGGCTTTGAAGAATATATTTTTCTGATTGGATTACCTCTCTATTTTGTCTATCCATCAGGTTTGACTAATTTCCCTGCATGCCATTGATAGAGTTGGAAAACTGCAGTTTTGTACACAACCATCTTTTGATTTTCGCCGGGTTTACCTGGAAATTGAATCCTGGTGAACAATGGTTGGTCACCGGTGATAGTGGGTCTGGAAAGACTTCATTTTTTGAAGCCCTGAATGGCAAATACAGATTGGCGGAAGGTCACTTTAAATTTAAGGGTCAATCCGGTCAGGAAGCCATTAATTTATGGAGGTTTAAAACGGCAGCAGTTTATTTTAAGAATACCGTGATGAATACCGCAACAAATTATTATCAGCAACGGTATAATAGTCAGGATGCGGATGATACCTTAACGGTGCGCCGGTTTATATTTGGGGATTCAATGGTTGATGAAGGCGCATACCACTCGATATTGGAAGCCTTTCATACTTCCATTCCCCTGGATAAAGAATTGATTAAACTCTCTAATGGGGAAAATCGAAAAATTCTCATTGCGAGAGCGCTGCTGAGTAAACCTGAAATTCTGATCCTCGACAATCCATACACCGGCCTGGACAAATCTTCCAGGAATGACCTGAATACACTGATCGACCAATTGATAAAATCCGGTTTGATTGTTCTTTTATCCAGTAAACAAACTGTGGTTCCATCCTGTATCACGCAGGTCCTGATGCTGGAAAACCGGAAAATAAAATATGCAGGTCCTGTTGCAGACTTTCCCGTTTCTACTCCGCCAATATCCATGGTTTCGTTCCCGGTTTGTTTTGAAAATCTGGTTCAAAACGATTTTGATATTGCCGTACAACTAAACCAGGTGACCGTCCGGTATGAAGAAAAAATTTTACTCGATCGTTTAAATCTAACGATACGGCGCGGTGAAAAATGGGCTATTCAAGGCCCCAATGGTGCAGGCAAGACGCTGGTCGCCAGCCTGATCTATGCGGATCATCCACAATCCTATGTCAACGATATTGTATTGTTTGACCAACGCAGGGGTAAAGGAGAAAGCATCTGGATGATAAAAGAAAAAACAGGATTCCTGTCCCCGGAATTTCATTTTTATTTTGATGAAAACCAAACTGCATTTGAAGTAGCGCTGAGTGGATTGAAGGATAATCCATATCGCCCCGGCACCATCACGGGGGCTACAAAAGATTTAGCTCGGTCCCTTTTTGAATTTTATAAAATAGAACATCTATCTGACCTACCCATGTATGCTTTATCGTCCGGCTTTCAGCGACTGGTTTTATTTATCCGGGTCATTGTTAAAAACCCACCATTTTTATTATTGGATGAACCTTTCCATAATTTTGATCAAGAGACCATACAACGATCAAAACATTTATTGGATGAATTTTGCAAAGAACGGACCATGGTGTTTATCACCCATGATGAGAAAGAAATACCTTCTTGTGTCACCAGGCGGTTCATTATGAATAAAATTGAGCCGGGTTGAGAGTGGTGTTGGTTACGGTGGTTACGGTGGTTACTTTAGGCGTGGTTACTTTAGGCGTGGTTACTTTAGGCGTCCTCGCCTAAAGTGGTGGTGGTTACCGTGGTTACGTGGTGGTTGCTTTAGGCGTCCTCGCCTAAAGTGGTGGTGGTTGCTTTAGGCGTGGTTGCTTTAGGCGTGGTTACTTTAGGCGTCCTCGCCTAAAGTGGTGGTGGTTACCGTGGTTACTTTAGGCGTCCTCGCCTAAAGTGGAGGTGGTTGCTTTAGGCATCCTCGCCTAAAGTTGTTTCGTCCTCACCTAAAGCCGGAAAGTCGACCAATTACCACAACGACAAAAAACTATACATAGATTCACCTTTCTCATAAGACGCATAAGAGCAATAGGGATAGTCTGCATTATACTTAACTAATCCTGCCCTTCTGGGGTTATCATGGATGTAGTTCATTTTCTGTGATACAAATTTAGGACTGGTAATTTCCACACTTAAAGACGGGGATTTCCAGATTTGAAACTTTCGATCGAATTTATTTACCAGAAAATGTGGTTTAGTAGAATCATTCAGTTTCAATAAAATCCGCTTAGCGGTAAAACTGAGAAAACTATGTTTTATTTTTTCATTGGTAAATGGATTCAACACCTGGTAGAACAGGTGCACGTGATTGGGCATAATTACAAATGCATAAACAACCCATCTAGAATCATTTGAAAGAAATTTCATTGTTTCCAGGATAATTTCAATGAATATTATCTCATTAAATAGATTTTGCCAACGATAAACGGTGAACGTAGAATAATAAATGTCGCGATAGGTTACAAAAGGCAAGCCTCAAAAATATTTCTATTCCGGTTTCAAAGAATACAAATACTTAAGCCATTATGCGCTATTTCAGGGCAACCAGGCTTTAGGGCTTTAGGCGGAGACGCCTAAAGTAACCGTAACCGCTTTAGGCGGAGACGCCTAAAGTAACCGTCCTACTTCATCCCAGCCAAAAACTCCACCACATCCCTCATTTCCCTCACCGACATTTTATCCGTCATGACCGGCATGCTGGAGGGAATATTTTTTCTTTTTTCAATCCGGTCTACGGGTATCCGGAGTGGTTCTGCATCCGAGGTTATCAGGGTAAGTTCTTTATCAGTTTCTTTTTCGAGTTTACCAAATACTTCACTGCCATCCTTAAGGGTCAAGGCGACCACCCCATATCCGGGAGCCAGCCTGAACGTGGGTTCCAACATGGACTGAAGGATCTGTTCACGGGACAGTAGGCTGCCAATATGGGATAAATCTGGTCCGACATTGCTGCCAGCTCCATTTACAGAATGGCATTTGATGCATTGACCCGAAGTGCTTTCATTAAAGTACCGATACCCAGCTCGGCCATTACCTCCTTGCAAGGCCATCGCATAATGAGTCAAAGGATCATCACCCTCCTGAATGGCTTTAAGTCTATCTTTTAATGACGCAGACTTACTGGCTTCGACCGCTTCATTCAACTCAAGGGTGAGGTCCGCTGGAAGTTTTTTAGCTGCAAGGTCATCGATGAGTTTGTTTAAAATGGGTTCAGTTTTTGACAAGGGCAATTTGCCCAGGACCTCCATCAGTCGTTGTTGTTCCCTGGGGCTGCCTTTGGCCATAAATTCTTTTACTGTTTGAGCCAACAAAACTTCTGATATCTCAATTTTATCCAATAACCCCAATGAAGCAGCCCTGACTTTAGGGCTTTTATCTTTCATCCCAGTCGCAATAACTTTATCTAGTGGTGAAAATTTAAGTTGATTCAATGCATTCAGTGCAGCTACTCTTACATCAGCCGAATCATTTTTAGTGAATAATTGTTCGAGATCCGGCGCATAATCCATAAGATTAAGTTCTGCAATCAACCGGGTGCTTGCCATCAGGACATCCGGGTCTTTGGATGACATCAATGATTTAAGAACGGGTAGGATTTTCCTTTTTACCATCTCGGGGTCTCTTTTAAATTCACCCCTGTAGCGGCCGTCGACACGGTCCAATACACTTGGATCAGCCCAGGAACCAATGGTAGACATTGCTTCTGCCCTTAGGGAATTGTCCACATCCTTTCTTTGTGCAAAAGCAATCAGCATATCCAATTGAGCCGGCTCACCGACTCTCAAACAAGCATTGATGGCGCGGCGAATAAGCGGTTCTGATTTAAATTTAGTCTGGTTGACCAGACTAGCCAGGTCGATCAAGGCAGCAGGGATCGATTCATCATCATTGATTGCCCTGGCCGCTTCCGTCACAATGAATTCTTCGGGGTCCTGCAGATAAACTTTTATTTCAGGACTTTTGAGCCGTCTCAACGCTAAAACACCGCCGATCCGCGCAGACCGGGATGTATGGGTAGATAATTTAGCCAGGTAGTCTACATTGCCCAACCGGGAAAGGGCCAATATGGCAGCATGTCTCAGGTAGACATCATTGTCCGCATTGTTTATCAATAGTTGGACGAGGTCGTCTTGTGCGGGCTGATGTTTTAACCTTCCAATAGCCTGGGCTGCAAAAAAACTTTTTCTGGGATTGATATGGCCCAAAGCGGCTTGTATCACATTTCCTGCCGATGTTACCTTCCGGTCCCCTAAGACCTTAATGGCCTGGGCGCCTATTTCTTCATCCGCGTCTGTGATCGCTGCGATAAGCTCAACAGCGTATTTTCCATCCTGGTCAATGAGTTGTCCGATACCCCAGATTCCGTGGATACGGGCCAATTGGTTATCCCGTTGGACAATTGCTTTTTTAAACACAGCATATCCCTGGTCTCCACGACGTGCCAATTCAAATTGCGCTTTATTGCGAACCCTCATGTCACTGTACTTCAGCAATTCAAATAATTGATCCGTAGTCTGACTTTGGTATTTTAATTTTATCAATCGCTCGGTTTCTGTCCGCTCAGCTTTGAGATCATTCTTATCCGCAGCTACGTCGATTTTCCAAACCCTTCCATAATTTTTGGTATTCCATCCATTGACCCAATCTGCTGCATACAAGGCACCATCGTTGCCAAACCGGATTCCGGTGGGTAATATGCCACTGACCATATCGAGATCCGATTTGAGTTCAAAGGAAGCGCCTTTGGGTTTAAGGTCAAACGCCCAGATATGTGATGAAGCAGGGTTCCCCACAAACTCCACCAGGAAGAATTTATTTAACCAATCCTTCCCTAAGGCGGTACCCGGATTATAAACCATCCCGGTAGGTCCGTTATGAAAGTTTTGTATCGGAGGTATGATATAGGCAGCCTGGCCGTCCCATCTGGGAACAGACAACCTTTCATCCATCCATACTTTATAGGTATTATTTTTAGGGTCCGTATATTTTCCATATTGCCAATTGGACCGCCAGCCTGCATCAGAACCTTCAACGATATGGACCAGGCGCTCACTTTCACCCCGATGGTCCCCGTCATTATCTGAAGAGATTAGGTTGCCATATTCATCAAAAACAAATTCATGGGTATTTCGCAGCCCGGATGCATATACTTCAAAATGGCTTCCATCCGGGTCACTGCGCAGGATCATCCCTTCATTGGGATGATGATACTTGTTGCCTTGCAGGTCCGTAATACTCGCCCCGATATCCCCTATGTTCCAATATATTTTACCGTCCGGTCCTTCAATCACCCCGGACATATTGTGTCCGCTGAATCCGATATGCACTGAATACCCGGTTGAGATAGACGTTTTTTTATCCATAATGCCGTCTCCGTCGGTATCTTCCATATGCCACAGATCAGGTCCCACGGCCAAGAACATATCCTTTTCCCTGACCAATATACCTCCGGCGATATCCGTGATCTCGTCGTGAAAATCATCGACAACCCGGGTAGATACTTCGGCCAGTCCGTCTTTGTTTTTGTCTTCCAGCCTCCACACTTCTTCCTTTTCAACTGCGAGGTCCCTCCAGTCGTGGATACTGTCCTGGTTGAGGTCAGTCAGCCATTTATTTTCTTCGGATTTTTCAGGGGCAAACGTCTTATGGAGGAAAGCCCTTCGTTCTTCCGGTGTTTGTAAGGCTATGGATTCGGTCATCCAATGAGGATAACCACGGATGTCAAATTCTGAGTTTTTCTGCCGATTGGTCCTGGTCAGGTAAATGTAGTCATGGACATCAATATCCATAGCTACCGGATCCGGGGCGAGTGAATCGGTTGCCCAGACTGAAATCTGTAAGCCATCCGCTAATTTAATGGCTGTTTGAGCTAAGATATCGTTTGCCATTTTACGGGCAGACGCCGAATCCTGGGTGATGGTGAGCAGATTAAGCTCAGACTTGCCCAAGGGTTTGTTGCAGGCTTTGAATAAAATCGCTGAAATAAATATCAGTAGGCAGAATCTGAACCGGTTGGTCATGAAATGGTAAATTTTAAAGAGGTCAAAATTAATAAACAAGGGGGTCTCCTCCTTGAATTTTTAATATAATAGTTCAAAATTAGCATAAAACTAACTCCCCATGAGGAAGCTCACACCGTGTGTATGACAAATTGCAGGTTTTGGGATTTTTTTACAAGACCTGGAAGCCCGCCTGTCGGCGGACAGGGTTTGAAACCTCATTAAACCACCTAAAAGCCCTGTCCGACATGGCCAGGCGGGCTTCCAGGTCTCGTTATATTCAAATTCTTTAAACCTGTAATTTGTCATACACCCCACACACCTGGGCACTCTTATTTTAGTGAACATGCTAAAACCTCTGCGCAGTCAGTATTTTTTCTGGTATTCATATTAAAACATAAGTTTCCAATCATCTCCTCAGGATTCAATTTCATACATTTGAAATTTTTGGCCTGGCCGTCCCCATTGGATTAACTGTTTTCAGCGTATTTCTTTTTTTAAATTTCTTACCTTAGTTATAACAAAACCTGAACTATGAAAAAAGTACTAAAATGGATCGGAATCGGATTGGGTGTTGTGCTTTTATTATTAGCCATCACTACTTTCTATTTCAAATCAAAATTTGAAAATTTGGCCGACCGCAAATTGGATCCAAAAGTTACCCTTTTTGATATTCCTTCAGACAGTGTCTCCATAGAAAGAGGTAAATTGTTAGCTGTCGGCTGTAGAAATTGTCATGGAAATGATTACGCAGGTAGTGATTTTTTTAATGACCCTGGCATAGGATACCTCTCCAGTCCGAATCTCACTCCCGCTCCGGGAAGCGCCACTGAAAAATACAGCGTCGAGGATTGGGTGCGCACCTTGAGACATGCGGTAAATCCATTGGGAAAACCCGTATTTGTAATGCCTTCAGAATCAATTGGCCTGGCCAGTGACCAGGACCTGGGCTCTATCATTGCTTATTTAAAGACCTTAACTCCGGTGACTAAACCGCTTGGCCCTACGTCATTTACTTTTTTTGCAAAAGTCATGGCTGGTGCCGGCATGTTTGGCAATCTCTACCCCTATGATATTATTAAGCATGACGAAGTCCATAGGATCCAATCTCCTCCCAAATCAACGCAGCCGGATTACGGAGCCTATTTAGCACGTTATCATGCCTGTAAATATTGTCACGGGGAATCAATGAATGGTGGCATCCCCGGTGATCCGTTATCTCCCCCTGCATCAAACATTACCACCGGAGGGAATCTGGGCAACTGGTCCCTGGACCAGTTTAGAGAAACCATGCGTTCCGGTAAAACGCCTGAAGGTAAAATGATGGACGCAAAATTTATGCCCTGGCCGGGGATAGGTGCCCATGATGATGAGGAACTGGAAGCGGTGTTCAATTATATAAAGTCGTTGCCTGGTTTACCTAATTCTGCTGTTTAAGATAAAAAATTAAAAGAAATGAAATAGGGACTCCACGACGCTGGTTGCCTGGATAAATTTGGGATCCTGTCTCCATAAAAGTGAAAACCAGTTAAAGTAAAAAATAGGTTTTAAAAGAATATCAATAATCTCAAAATATTATTTACCTGGTAAAACAGGTACCCTTCAAGAAGTGGAAATCTGGCATTGTGATGCAGAAGGCAAATACAGTGGTTATCCGGAAGATTTGGCGCACAATATTTTTGGTACCATAAAACTCACCGGCATGAAAGACGGGAATGTCAAGCCCACGACAGATGCCCGCTACCTTCGTGGAGTTCAATCTTCAGATGAAAATAGAAACTTAAAATTTATTACTATGTTTCCAGGATGGTATGACCCGCTAAGCCCACATGTCCATTTTAAAATTTTAATTGAGGATAAAGAATGTTTGACTTCCCAATTTTATTTTGAGACTGAATTTCAGGATAAAATATTTATTTCTTATGCACCTTATTCAACCTATGGCAAGAGTCCTTACAATATTTCTAACGACGGGGTTTTACGTGGAGAAAAAAAAATGGAGGGGTTACTTTTAAAACCGGTCTTGAGCGAGGAAGGACCATTGGAAGTATCGGTTAAAATCGGTATAAAGCTGGCTTGATTTGAACAGCAGCTTAGCCCTCCGGTATGAATTCTCAGAATAAATAAAGTACTTTTTTCGCTTTAATCCAGGTCTCCTATTTTACTCGTTGTATATGAAAATCAGATAAAAAAAGCTTAAATGCCTGGGTTTAATTTCCGGAGTATTCCTCATTTTATTTTGGGGATTGGAATATATATTTAGCCTTTTGCCAGGATTGTACCTTCGATAGGAATAATAATACTACTACAATAGAGGAACTAAATTGCCTCTTTCCTCCTTATAACAATAGCCAATATCCATTCAACATCAGGGTCCCTGGATCCATTAAACTCCTATAATGAAATATTTATTCCTTTTACTTATTGGCTTTTCTTTATTCCTAACGGCTTGTTCTTCGACTGGTATGGCTGGCGGAAGCTGGAAATTGCTGGGCGAACAAAATGTCAATTTACTTATTGACAAGGACGTGATCGAATTGGGAAACAATCAGGATGAATTCCGTCAAATCCGATTAATCGCACCCGATGGACCAGTAAACGTCCAGGATATGAAAATCCATTTCGACAATGGAAGTGTCCAGGATGTTCCATTAAATGCCATCCTCAAATCAGGCCAACAAAGCAGGGTAATCCGGCTGGACGGCGGATTAAGGCGAGTGGATAAAATTATTTTTTGGTACAATACTGTAGGATTATTCAGTGGTAAGTCTAGAATCGCGGTTTGGGCATCTAAATAGTACAACTTAAACGAATCCTACAGCGGTATTCAAACCTGTAATGAGCCCCTTAAGGTTCAACGAATACTTGCCAGGGCCCTGGAGTCAACTTAAATCTATTTTCTCAACCTGACTCAAAAACAACATAAAGGGGAGGTTGGCTTAAGCCTTAACTTACCTATATAATTCACCATGTGGTAAATAATCTATAAGTCTATTCCATGAATTGGTCCCGGTCTGGCCTTGGGGTGGCTGGAAATGTCTAATAGCTTAATGTTAAATGAATAGGAATTATCATGCATTCACTGGGACCCAATCCGTAGGGCACTAACTCACAGGTGACTGCA
>Ga0163153_10001642_pt1 | contig 35062 bp, 31 predicted proteins | sample OliLakLV19MP6IB1_FD_148629 | JGI IMG/M metagenome (GOLD analysis project Ga0163153, IMG submission 148629) | Freshwater microbial mat bacterial communities from Lake Vanda, McMurdo Dry Valleys, Antarctica - Oligotrophic Lake LV.19.MP6.IB-1 | ecosystem: Environmental > Aquatic > Freshwater >... | reverse complement strand
ACCCGATGCACCACTCGCCCTGGCGCCTCCGGTTAGGCTAGCCACGGCGGGATTGACTCCCGCCCTGCCGCGGGGCCCCGGGGGCCGCGCATGGTGTCGTCACCCGTTCTTTGCCCCCCCCGGCCCAAAGGAGAATCCATGACGAAGGAAATGAACCGCCGCGGATTTCTGGCCGCTTCTGTCCTGGCTCCCTCTCTCGGCCTTGCCGCGGGTCCCGCGCGCGTGCGAACCGGCCTCGACCGCGTGGTTGACGCGAAGGGTGAACCTCTCAGAGGCAAACGCGTCGGCCTGCTTGTCCACGCGGCATCCCTGACCCATGACGGGCGGCACGCGATTGATGCACTCGCCTCGAGCGGGGTCAGGATCGATAAGCTCTTCGGGGCGGAGCACGGCTTCCGCGGCCTGGCCGCCGCAGGCGAAAAGGTCGAAGACGGGGTCGACTCCAAATCCGGTCTTCCCGTCATCAGCCTCTACGGGGAGAAATCGAAGCCGCTGCCCGAGGATCTCCAGGGCCTCGACGTTTTCGTGGTCGACATGCAGGACGCGGGCGTCCGCTTCTACACCTTCGCTTCGACGGTGATTCTTTGCCTCGAGGCCTGCGCCGAAGCCGGTGTCCAGATGGTGGTTCTGGATCGACCGAATCCGATTGGTGGCCGCCGCATCGAAGGGCCGATATCGGGGCCCGAATCCGAGGTCCCGCGGACCCTCGTGAACATGGCCCCCGGCCCGCTCGTTCACGGCCTCACCATGGCCGAGATCGCCCGCGTGGTGAACGCCGATCGCAAGAAGCCCGCGGCGCTCGGCACCGTGGAACTGCAAGGCTGGTCCCGCGACATGCACTGGGCCGACACCGGGCTCACCTGGGTCAACCCTTCGCCGAACCTGCGCTCCGCCGCGGCCTGCCTTGCTTACCCTGGAACCTGCCTCCTCGAAGGCACCACCGCCGCCGAAGGACGCGGGACGGACGCACCGTTCCTCAAGGTGGGTGCGCCCTGGCTCAAGGCCGCCGAGATGGCGCGCGCCATTCGGGTCCCCGGGTTCGCCTGCGAGGCCACGAAGTTCACGCCGCGTTCCTCTTCAGCCGCCCCCTCGCCCAAACACCTGGATGTCGCCTGCGAAGGCCTCGACATTCGCGTCATCGACGCGGGGGAGGCTCAACCGTACCGCCTCGGCGTCACATTGCTCGTAGAGATGAAGAGGCGTCACCCGGAGTTTGCCTGGCTGCGTGATGGCAGCGGCTTCGATCGGCTCGCGGGGACGAAAGCGCTGCGCGCGGCGATCGATCGCGGGGACTCCGTCGATTCGATCGTGGTGGCGGACGCCGCGTCTATCGAAGAGTTCCGCCAGAAGCGACGCGCGTCTTTGCTCTACTGAGCTCCCAAGCGGTGTTCGGGCTCGGCCCTTTCGCGCGTGAAGGCGCTTACGGTCAGGCCGACCGCGAAGGTGACGACGGCGCCCACGAAAACGTTCCAGGTCCACGCGACTCCGGGCACGCCGAAGATCCTCGGCGAGAACAAGCCGACGGACAGGCTCACCACCAGGCCGGATAGCATGCCGACCATCGTGCCCTTCGTGTTGGCGGTGGTGGTGAACAGGCCGAGGGCGAATGCGCCCACCGTCGGCCCCGACGCATAGGCGAGGGCGGCGAGACCCGCTTGCAGGGCCGACTCGACGTTCCGCGCGAGACCAGCCACCCCCATCTGAAGGATGCCCCAAAAGACGGTGAATCGCTTCGCGAGGCGAAGCTGCTTCTGCTCGCTCGCCCCGGGGTCGACGTAGGGAACGTAAAAGTCCCGCAGGGTCGCCGAGGCCATGGAGTTGAGAGAAGGGGACAAAGCCGCGGCAACGATCGCGGCCAGAATCAGCCCGGTGAAGACTCCGGGAAGTTCGGTTCCGACGAACGTGGGGAGGATCTCGTCGGCGCGCGCGAACTTCCGCCCCTCGTAGAACGCCCAGAGGAGGATCCCGAGGGAAAGGAAGAGAACGAACTGCGCGAAGACCAGGAAGCCCGACAGGATGAGGCCGATCTGCGCGTCCTTCTGAGACCGCGCCACCAGAAAGCGCTGCACCAGGTAGTGGTCCGTTCCGTGGGTGGCGATGGTGAGGAACATTCCGCCGACCACCCCCGCCCAGAGGGTGAAGGGCTCATGGACGTCGAAAGCGGTGTTCAGAAAGGTCAGTTTTCCGGCGGCCGCGGCCCTCTCGAAAGCCCCCATCACCCCTCCGGGCAGGGCGTTTGCCACCGCGACAAAGCAGACGATGGCGCCGAAGAGGTAAACGAACATCTGGATGGAGTCGGTCCAGATGGTGGCGATGACCCCGCCCTCCTCGGTGTAGAGGATCATCGCCGCGCCGAGGGCGAGGATGCACCACCATTCGTTGATGCCCGCGGCCACCGAGAGGACGAGCGCCGCGGCATGGAGGCGGATGCCGTCTCCAAGCGTGCGCGAAAGCAGGAAGATTCCCGATGACGTCGCCCGCACCGCCCCGCCGAACCGCTTCTGGAGAATCTCGTAGGAGGTGAAGATCTCACCGCGGAAATAGGCGGGCAGGAAGAGAAAGGAGACGATCAGCCGGCCGATGACGTAGCCGAAGACGAGCTGGAGGAAGGTGAAGTTCCCGTTGTAGGAAGTGCCGGGCGCACCGATGAAGGTGAGGGTGCTCGTCTCGGTGGCGACGATGCAGGAGGCGACCGCCCACCAGGGCACGCTCTTCCCGCCAAGGAAGTACCCGCGCACCCCCCCGCTGTGCCGCCTGCCCAGCCAGGTGCCGAAAGCCGTGATCCCCACGATGTAGGCGACGAGGACGACGACGGCAGAAAGCGGTAGCTGCAAGATCCGGAGGATATGTCAGTCGGTGGGAACGGCGGCCGGGCTTATGCGGCGCGTCTGACGATCACCAGGGTGGCGTCGTCATCGAAGGGGCGCTGCTCGCCGAAGGCGTCGCACTCCTTGAAGACCGCAGCGAGGATCTCGGTCGCCGGCCGGCCGAGATTCCGCTTCACGGTCTCGATGAGCCGCGCCTCTCCGTAGAACTCGTCCGCCCGGCCGCGACGTTCGAGTATTCCATCCGTGCACAGCACCAGACACGCACCCGGGGGCAGGACGGCGAGGCCCCGCTTGAAGCGGACATCCGGAAGCGGTCCGATGACCGTGCCGCCCGAGTTCAGCCGTTCGACCGAATCCTTCGAGATGAGGAGCGGGCTCGGATGTCCGGCGTTGACATAGGTGATCGTCCCGTCCTTCTCGAGTTCGGCATAGAAGACCGAGATGAACTTGCTCGACAGCGTGCTCTCGTGAATGACCCGATTGAGCCGCTGAAAAACGGAAGCGATGCGAAGGTCCTTCTCAAGGCCCATGCGCAGGCCGATGACCACGTCGCGGACCAGCAGGGCGGCGGGAAGGCCGTGCCCGGAGGCGTCGCCGATGGCAATGCCGAGGATCTCATCGGAGAGAACCTGCCGATAGTCGAAGAAGTCACCTCCGACCTCCTCGGCGGGATGAGACCGCTGGGCCATGTCGAAAGGCGGGAACACAGGTGCGATGTCGGGGAGAAGGCTCGCCTGGATCTCCGCGGCTTCGCGGAGGCCGCCTTGAAGCCGTTCTTCCATCAGGCGCGAGGAGAGGGAGGCGCGGAGGGTGTTGAGGGTGAAGTCGATCTCTTCGCCCTCGAAGCCGTCGCGCAGGAAGAAGACGTAGACATAGCGCCGCGGATGCCGGCCGACCACGCAGGCCGCGTAGGCTGAGCCTTCCCCGTAGGGCCTGGCCGCGGCGACACTGAGCGCGTCGGCGTAGAGGAAGACCCGGTGCTGGAGCACCGAGGCTATGGGTGCGGCATCCGCGGAAAGGGTGTCGAAGGCGTCCCTCGTGTTCTCCCCGAGCTGCTTCGAAAGGCGGAAGCCGGAGGGGCGCTCCATGTAGAGGGAGGCGGACTTGAACCGCAGAGGCTCGGCCAGTTCGCGAAACACCCCGTCAAGGAACGCCTCAACCAGACGCCTCGGTGTTCGCGCCTTCTCGATGGACCTGAAGAGGGCATCCAACCGTCGGTAGAGATGTTTGGCTTCAAGCTTCGGCGACGTCGTCACCGGAGCGGAGGGAGGATTCATCGTCAGTCCTTGATCGGCATGGTTTCGACCGGGAGGTCGGAACGTCGGCTCCACTCGTCCCAGGAGCCGTCGCAGACCCTCGCCTTGAGGCCCAGTCGCTTGGCCGCGAGATAGACGAGCGTCGCCTGCTGCCCGGTGTGGCTGGGATCGGCGAGGTTCTCCTTGAGCCACGACGGGGAGACGAGCATCTCTCCCGCGGCGGCCATCGGGGAGGTGCTCAGGAACAGGGCGCAAAGGAAAGGCGTTTTCATGGCTTGGGAGCTCCGTGGCTTTTCGGTGTGTCGGTTTCGCGCTAGCAGTCCGTGGTGAAAGTCGACCGCGAACGAAAGCGAGAGATTTTTCGTCAGATCAAGGCGTCAGACCGCAGGAATACCGGGAGTATTTCAAGGTTTGGCAACGCAGAGCTCTGCGGGAAAGATCCGTTTTCGGCGCGGAGGGACTTTCACCACGGGCTGCTAGGGCTGATCGCCGGTCGCGACCGGCAGTTTGGGGTCGGAACTCCACTGGCTCCAGGAACCGCCATAAAGCCGGCCTTTGAAACCCGCCACTTCGAGGGCCAGCAGGTCGTGGGTGGCGTTGATTCCGGATCCGCAGTACACGATCGGCTCGGCGGCTCCGGTGACGCCGAGCGACTCGAAATGCGCGCGCAACTCGTCGGCGGGCTTGAATACCGGGTTCGGCTCCCTGGTGAGATTGAAAGTGTAAGGAGCGCTCTTCGCTCCGGGGATGTGACCGGCGCGAGGATCGATGGGCTCGGTATCGCCCCGGTAGCGTTCGGGGACCCGGGCGTCGAGGACGATCGCCCCGTCCTTCGTCGCGATCATCTCTTCCTTGGAGAGCACAAGATGGGGACGGGGCGCGGCCACGAAGTCGGTCATGGTCGAGATGGACGGCGGTTGATCGGTGATCTCACGGCCCTCGGCGATCCACTTGGTAATGCCGCCGTCGAGCACCGAGCAATCGTCGAACCCATAGGCCTTGAGGACGAACCAGACGCGGGCGGCCATCGCCCCCGCGGCATCGTCGTAGGCCACCACCTTGACGCCGTTCGTGATGCCGAAGAGCCGGATGACGTTCTGAATCCTCTGGGCCGAAGGAAACGGATGACGTCCAAGAGGCCCGCCCCGCGCCCCGCCCGGGCCGGCGAAGTCGTTCTCGAGGTCGGCGAAGAAAGCGCCCCGGATATGTCCGGCGCCGTAGGCGTCGAGGCCCTTCTTTGCCGGGTCGAGATACCAGCGCGCGTCGAGGATGCGCAACTTGGGATCGCCCATTAAGGCGGCGAGTTCGGAGGTCGAGATCAGTGACATGGAAGGGCCGCCCGGGGGTCTTTGGCGAGGAGGCTCAACGCGCCATCTTCGCGAAGGGAGATTCGACTTTCTTGAAATCGCCCGGGGTTTCGAACCGAGCATCCTCGATTCGGCCGGCGCGGACCTCGGTCGCCCTGGAAGTGGTCTCGACCCTCTTGCCCATCAGGGTCAGCACGGTGGAGGAGGCGAGGGAGAGGCCCTCGATCCCGCGCAGCCTTTCGACCATCTTATTGAGGCCCGAGTTTCCTTTGGCGATGGGTGCGGACACCAGGGTGAGATTCCGGGAGTGGGTCTTGTCGAAGGGGAGGTCGAGGGAGACGGAGGCGCAGACTTCCATCCGGGTCTTCGGCCCGAGGGACAGGAGGTGCCTCTGGCACGCCACCCCGGCGACCGTGTCGATCTCGCCTTTGGTGACGGTAACGTCGCGGGCGGAGTCTCCCATCATCTTCTTGCGGAGCTCCTCCGGTATTCCCGCCATCGCCTTCTCCATATGCGCGCTGAGCGACGTCATGGCCTGTTCGATCTCGGCGAAGGTGGTTTCCGAATACTGCTTCCGGCTCGCGGAGATGTTGGTGATCCGGCCGGAACGCAGGTCGACCACCGTCGCCTGGTCGCCCTGATCGAAACGGACCTTCGAGGCGGTGTAGTAGTGGGTCGCCATGCGCTCCCACTCCGGCCCGGTGATCCTGAAGACTATCGTGAGGCCTTCCGGGGGCTCGCCGGCCGCCACGGCCTGGCCCGCGATGAGGGACATGGCAAAAAGGGCTTTGGCACTTTGTTTTCTCAGCAATCGACCGGATTCCCCCGTGAGGTGTCATGGCGTCATGATCGACGCGGCATAGCATAAGGTTAGAGAATGCCCCGTCCCGAACGCCACCTGCTGATTTGTGCGAACGATCGCGGCCCCGGCCATCCACGCGGGTCGTGCGCGGAGAAGGGCGGCCTGAAGCTCGTGGGGCTCATGAAGGATCTGATCCGGGAGCACGGCCTCAAGGACAAGGTCCTGGCGACCCGCACCGGCTGCCTCAAACACTGCTCTCAGGGCGTCACCGCTGCCGTCTATCCCGAGAACGTCTGGTATCGCGGCGTGACGGAAGACGATCTCGCGGAAATCTGCGCGTCGCACCTTTCCTCCGGAAAACCGGTGGCCCGCCTGCTCCTTCCAGACGACGCGCCGTGGGAGTGAGGTTGACGGGAGTTTTCAACCTCGTCAGAATCCTGCCCGAAGCCCCTTCCTAGAAGAACCGAATGAAGTACTTGACGACCCTCGAAGTCGCCCACGAGCTGGGCGTCAGCAAGCAGACCGTTCTTAACTGGCTCTACGCCGGGCGGATTCAGGAGCCTCCGCGGAACGCTCAGGGATACAGGCTGTGGAGCCCGAGCCGCGTCGACCTCGTGCGGGCGATGATGCAGGACGGGCGCGTACACAAGCGAACGATCATTCACCAGAAGCCCAGGGCTACCGCGGCTTTTCTCACCGACTACGCGCGCGAAGTGGCGGGCGTGCTGGTCGAGGCCGGGATCGCGGAAGTGGCCTTCACGCGCGAACTCTCGAAGGCGCTCACGAGGCAGCGCAGAAGCGCGCGGTAGCGGGTTTGTCCGAGGCGGTCCTTACCAGGGCACCGTCGTTCCGTCGAACAGCCGAAAGCGCGCGACCCCGGTTTCCGTTGGGGCTGCGATGAGCCCGCGCAGCGCGCGGACGCTTTCCTCGACCGTCTGCGGAGCCTTCGGGCCGCCCATCTCGGTCTGGACCCACCCTGGACAGAAGACCTGCACGCTCACGCCTCGGGGCGCGAGGTCGCGGCCGAGCGTCGCCATCGCCATGTTGAGCGCGGTCTTGCTCATGCGGTACGCGTAGTGCCCGCCCGAGGCCTCGGCGATCGATCCCATGGCGCTCGACAACGCGACGATCTTCTTCTCGAGGCTCCGCGCCACGTGTTCCGAAAACGCCTGCGCCACCACCAGCGGGGCGATGGCATTGATCCTGATCACCTTCGCCACGATCTCTTCGTCGATGTGGCCGAGCGACTGGCGCAGGTCCTTTTCACTCTCGGCCTTCGGCCCGAACACGCCGGCGTTGTTGATGAGGACGTCGATGGACTTTTCGGCGAGGGCCCCGGCCAGCCGTTGCACCGCTTCGGTCTTGGTGACGTCCAGGGCATGGACGTGGAGGCGATCGCGATTCGCCTTTTCGAGGGCCTTCAACTCGGCCGCCCCCCCGGGCCGCCGGCAGCAGGCGTGCACGATGTCGCCGTCCGCGACGTACTGCTTGACGAATTCGAGACCGATGCCGCGATTGGCGCCGGTAATAAAGACCGTTCGCATACTTCTCCCACTCTTTTCTGGTACGGCCCCGCCTTTGGAATGGCGTGAGTATAGGAGGGAGATCGACCTCTTTGGGTCAGGAAGGCGGGAGAGGCTTTAGCCCAAGGTCGCGGCGGAGCCGCTCGGCCTCGGCCGGGGTCACCTCGAAGAGAAAGTGCGTGAAGGCCACGTGAGCGATGGGGGTCTTCCCGGATTCCCGGAGCCATTCCATCCGACGGCGGGTGACCACTCCGGTCAATGCATTGGCGCCCACGAGGATGCGCCCGGGAAACGGCTGGGCCGGCGCCCGGAGTACGTTCGGGTTGTCCTCGAGCCAGGCCTCGACCCGATTCCGCGTCTGTCCCCAGTCGAGGTTGGAGTCGGCGGCGATTCGGTAGGTAAGCGTCGGATCGACGAGCTCGTTGAAGTACGAGAGCGGATCGTCCCCGTGACGGATCACCGAGGCCGCGGAGAGAGCGAGCGCGAACACGCCCGCGATGGTGCGCGCGCGGGATCGCGCCAGGAAGGGTCCAAGACCGCCGGCGAGGACCAGGATCGGCGGCCCGGCCACCAGGAAGTGACGCAGCCCGATCTGGGCGCGGAACAGGAAGCTGAAGTACAGGGCGAATACCGCGAACGCGGCGACCAGCGTGATCTCGTCGACGCTCCACGCACGGCCCTGCCGCCTGACCAGAAGACCCGCCGCGATCAGCAGGGCGAGGAGGGCGGGAATCGGCGTCTTGAGCAGGCCCACGACCAGGAAGTAGGAGGGGAATCCCTCATGGCCCGGCGCGCGGAGTTCGCCGAGGAGGTAGATGTTCCCCGAGCCGCCACCGTTTCGTTCGCGATGAAACACCCGGTCGAGGCCCTCCACGAACGGCCGGGGCACTGGGAGGGGAACGCTTGCGATGACCGGGAGTTTGCGAAGTTCGCGAAACTGCGGACTCTCAAAATGCTGCTCCCGCAATGACCCGAACGTCCCGTCGGCCAGAAAGCCCGCGTTGATGACGACGAGGGCCGTCACCACCGCGAGGAGGCCGCCGCCCATCGCCCTTCGACCGGCTGGCCGGTTGGATGAGGGAAGGGCCTTGTAGCACCAGAGCGCCGCGGCCACGAAGATAATCGGGAGGTAGGCCGCGGTGTATTTCGATATGGAGGCCGCCCCCACCGCGAGTCCGAGGATCACGCTTTGCCGGGCCCCGGGCTCCTCGAACCAGCGGGCGAAGGCGCGCAGAGAGAGCAGCAGGAACAACGCGCCGAAGATATCCGTGGTCACGAGGGTCGAGTGAGCGAGCAGGTTGGGATCGAAGGCGAAGAGACCGAACGACACGAGAGCGCCCGACCAGCCAAACAGGGCGCGCGACCAGGCCGCGATGACGAGCCCGAGGGCCAGCCCGCCGAGCAGCGTGGGGACGCGGGCGAGCGTCCAGTCGCAAGGACCGGTGAATTCGTCAAGGTCGCGCGTGGGCGATCCCGTCATCTCCAGGATGAAGCAGGGGAGTGCGTTCAGTGCCGACACCGGCATCTTGGAATCGTCCCAGCGCTCGGCCACGCCGCGAAGGATGCGGTGTCCGTATCGGTAGTGGCCCGGTTCGTCCGTGGTCGGTGACGCGACGCCGATCGACCGGATCCCGAGGAGCAGGAAGGCCAGGCCGAGGATCGCGATCGCGGCCTTGAAGGTCTGGATGGGCGCGCGCGCGATGTCGAGGCGGGCGGATTCGTCACTCATCGCGTCCTCGATTATAGGCAGGCGGAAAGCGCCTATCGCCCGGCGAGGACGTTCTCGAACACGGTGTCGTCGATGTTGCCCCCGCTGATGACGCAAACGATCGGCTCGGGCCACGAGTCGCTCTCCCCAAGGTCCAGCACGGCCCGGGTGATGGCGCCGGAGGCTTCGGCGCGAACTCCGTCGTCAAAATGGAGGGACCGGATGGCCGCGTGAATCGAGGCTTCGGGCACGTTCACGACCTGGTCGATGAGATCGCGATGCTCGAAGGCGATCCTCCCGATACCGCCGGCGAGACCGTCCGCCAGGGTCGGCCCCGCAGGGAACTCGAGCAGGGCCCGGTTCATCCGGATCGACTCGGCAAGGGAGGGCGATGCGTCGGGCTGAACGGCCACGATTCTCGTCGCCCGGTGCGACGCCTTGAACCACGCGGCGGTCCCGCTGATGAGCCCGCCTCCGCCCACCGGGACCACCAGCGTGCCGACCTTTCGAAGGGTCCGCGCGACCTCGATGGCAAGGGTGCCTTGTCCCGCGGCGGTGAGCGGGTCGTCGTACGCGTGGATGAAGCGAGCTCCGGTCGCGCGTTCGAACACGTGACCCTCCCGCTCAGCGTCGTCGAAGGTGTTGCCCACGATTCGAAGGTCGACCGGGAACTTGCGCAGCTTCGATATCTTGGCCTCAGGCGCGCTCTCCGGAACGAAAATGGTGACGGGCTCGGTGCGCCCACTTCGGCTTGCTGCCCAGGCCAGGCCAAGCCCGTGATTGCCCGCCGAAGCGGCGACGAAGCCCGCGGTGTTTGGCGGCTGGCGGAGAAGATTGGACAGCGCGCCCCGGACCTTGAACGATCCCGTAGGCTGCTCGGTCTCGAGCTTCAAGAAGACTCTTCGCTGTCGCCGGTCGAGGGTTTCGAGGAGCCGCGTGGGGGCAAGGAAGGCCTGGATCACCTGGTGCGCCTCCTCCACGAGGGCAGCGGTCAGGCGGGATTCAGGGGTCACCACGGCTGCTCCAGTCCCGCGGAAACGAGGTCGAGGATCACCTCGCCGGACTCCCTGGAGATGAGCGCGCGGGTTTCGTCTCGAAGGGCAACCAGGTCGCGGAACGAAGCTCCCTTCGGTTCGAGCGCCGCCCCGATCCAAAGCGAGACCGGCCGCTTGCGTGGAATGAGCTGGCCGTCGCGAAGCATCTGGCGCGTGCCGCGCAGAGCCAGGGGAATCACGGGGCACCCGGCAAGGGCGGCGGCGCGGAAGGCTCCGAGGCGGAACGGGCGCACGCCGTCGGCGTGGGTGAAGGTCCCTTCCGGGAAGACGAGCACGCGTTCGCCCCGATTCAGGGCCTCCGTGACGGAGCCGGCGTCCGCCGCGCTTTGCCGGGCATCCTTCCGCTCAACGCAGATGTGGCCCGACCGCGCGATGAACCGGCCCACGAACGGATAGCCCCGGGCCTCGCGCTTCGCCACGAACATGAAATCCTCCGCGAGCAGGGCGCGTACGACGATGACGTCCAGATAGGAAGCGTGGTTGCATACGAAGAGGGCGGCCTGGCCGGAGTGAACCGCAATCGAACCGGAGAGGGTGGCGTCGGGCGTGAGCAGGCGCAGGGCAAGTCGGGCCGAGAGGTGTTCCAGGCGCCGCGCCGCGCGGGGTTTTAGGAACGAGAGGGCGATCCAGGAGATCGGAGCGTAAACCGCGAGCGCTCCGTAAAGGAGGAGGCCGTGGGCGCCTAACGCCATGCGGGCCATTGCCGTGCGGGCGGCGCTTCGCACCACCATGGCGCCGAGCTTGAGCCGTGCCAGGGGCGAGTCTGTGCGTTCGCGTCCAAGACGGCCGGAGAGGAACAGCGCCCGGGTGTCGTTCCGTCGGATCTTTCCGGACGAGGTTTTGGGTATGGATCCGGGTGGTGCGAGGCGCACCACGTCCGGGGGTGCGCCCACCGCCGTCGTGACTCTCTCGATGATCCGCTGTTCGATCGCGTCGCGTTCCCCGGCCGCGACCGCTTTTGTCTCCGCCACGATGACCACCTGCTCGGTTCCGCCGCGCGCATCGGTAACCCCGAACGCCGCGACGCAGCCCTTGCGGACTCCCAAAGCCTCTGAGGCGGCCTCCTCGATTTCCGCGGCCACGAGATTGCGCCCGCCGCGGATGATCAGGTCCTTGAGCCGGCCCGCGAGGTAAAGCTCGCCTTCGGCCAGGTAGGCGAGGTCGCCGGTGTCGAGGAACCCGCCGTCGCACCTTATCTCGGCGGTCGCCTCTTCGTTCCGGTAGTAACCCGCGGTCATCGACGGCCCAAGGAAGAGCAGCCGCCCCACCACGCGCTCCGCAACCGCCTCTCCCCGGTCGTCCACGATCTTGATCTGGTGCTCCGGGAGCGCGGTTCCGGAGGACACGAAGACGCTCGCGGTGGGATCGTCGGCCCGCGCGGCTGAAGCCACGCCCTTCTCGAAGGCCGCGCGATCCACGCGATCGAACTTCGGCCCACCCTGTACTTTTGGCATGGCGAGGCCGACCGAGCACTCCGCCAGGCCGAAGACGGGCATCATCGTTTCGCGACGGAAGCCGTACTTCGAAAACCGGTGCACGAACCGCTCGATGGTTTCGGGCCGCACCGGCTCGGCCCCATTGAGAGCGCAACGCCACGACGACAGGTCGAGCCCCTCGATGTCTTCGTCGCGGATGCGGCGAACGCACAACTCGTAGGCGAAGTTGGGCGCCGCTGACATCGTCCCCCGTCTTCGGTGGATGTCGTGCAGCCAGCGTTCGGGCCGGGCCAGGAAAGAAAGCGGGGAGCGAAGGGCGAGGGGATAGGCGGAGGCCATGGTGAAGAGCCAGCTGCCGATGAGGCCCATGTCGTGATACAGGGGAAGCCAGCTCACGCCCATCTCCGCGGGCCGGGAATCCAGACCGAGGCCGATTGCGCGGATGTTCGCCATGAGGTTTGCGTGGCTCAGCAGAACGCCCTTTGGAGATCCGGTACTGCCGGAGGTGTACTGGATGAACGCCGCATCCTCGGGCTTCGATTGCGGCGAGACGCGGATGTGCCTCTGCGGAGCGTCCGCGAGTTCCGCCGGAGTCACCACGTCCTCAAGGGTGGGAACGATCGACTTCAACACCTCGGCGATCACCTTCGCCCGAGCGATGGTGATGAGGAGGGTCACGCCGGCCGAGCGCAGGATCGCGCCCTGGCGCTCGGCGTATTCGGCGAGCCGGTCGAGGCGCACCGGCGGGTAGATCGGAACCGCCACGGCGCCCGCGAGGATCGTGCCCTGGAAAGCGCTCAGGAAGTCGAAGCCCGTGGGGAGCATGAGGGCCACGGTCTCGCCGCGCGCGACGCCCCGGCTCGCCAGGCCCGATGCGATTCTGGAGGCGGCGCCAAACAATTCGCCGTAGGTGATGTTCCGTTCGGTTCCGTCATCCTCGGTCAGGAAGACCGTTACGCGGTCGGGAGCCTCCTCGGCGCGGGCCGCGAGGGCCCGGTCCAGGGTGGCAGCAAGGTGATCCGGCCCGGTGGCAACAAGGGTGTCCGAAGGCAAGGGCACTTCGGGAGGCGCACCGTCTCGAAGGGGCGCGGGGGCTGCCTCCGACAACGCACCCGCGATCTCGGAGCAGGTCTCGGCCTGCAGGGCCTCGTCGGGCAGGGCGCGGCCGGCACGGCGCTCGACCCTGGTGATGAGTTCAACCTTCTCGAGACTGCCGAGGCCGATGTCCCTTTCGAGCGACGCGGTTTCCGTGACCGCCCGGGCCGCCCTCTCTCCGCCGGTTTCGAGGGCGAGGGCCCGCGCTTCGGCGAGGACGATCTCGATCTCGGAACGGCCCGTGCCGCTCACGCCCCCCCCCCGCCGCTGTGTTTTTGCGAGCGGCGGCCTCTCTCCGGGGCGAATGACTACAATGATGAGACGGAGTCTCCCCCGCAGGGGAACCCATCAACGTGGAGAAGAGATGCAGCAAGTGGGAATGTCGGAAATCCAGAAGATCTTCGAGATCACCGATCCGATGGGCATTCACCGGGAGAGCCTCATGATTCCGCTCGGCCCGAAGAACCCGGGATCGGTGAAGCGGAAGCCGAACGGAAAGTTCGAGATCGTGGTGGATGCCGCGATGGATTTCGACGAATGGCTGAAGGGGCTCAAGGCCGCGCTGCGGGCCGCCGGGGCCTGACTTTTCAAAAGTCGGCCCCGCGAACGTCGCGTCGCTCCTCACAAAAAAGAAAAGCGGCGCCAGAGCGCCGCTTCTCAAACGGATGCGTCCGAAGGTCCGAGGGCGCCCCATGAGCTCGCGGTAAGAGCGGCTTGAGGGAAGAGCCCCCTGAGGCCTTCGTAAAGGCGGTACTACGAGCCGAACACCGCGTCCTTCGCAGCCTTCGCGATCACGAACTTCAGGCGCTTCCTGGCCGGAATCCGGATCTCCGCGCCAGTCTGGGGGTTGCGACCCTTGCGGGCCTTGTACGCGCGTACCACCAGCTTGCCCACGCCGGGAATCACGAAGCCGTTCTTCGCTTCCTTGTGAGCCAGACGAGCGAGCTCCTCGAGGTACGCCGCCGAGGTCTTCTTGGGGATGGACGTTGCTTCTGCGAGTGCGGTCACGAGCTTGGCCTTTGTCATCGGCTTTGCCATTTGGTTTCTTTCCTCCTAGAAAGGGTTGTTTGGGAACGGCACATCTTGAATCGTATTTCCAAGTTGAATCGTATTTCCAAGCCGAATCGCGTGACGCTCTAGTGACGCGAAATCCGCCCGACCGGCCGATTGTACGTGTTTTGGCGGGGTTTCTGTCAAATGGGGCGCGACCGCGGTCACAAAATCAGCGAGAGCTCTCCGGCGGTTCGCTCTCGAGAATGAAGACGATCTCTTCTTCCTTCGAGAGACCGAGATCCTCGCGGGCCAGGCGTTCGACCGTCCGCGGGTCTTCGCGCAAGGCGCGAATCTCCGTGCGCAGACGTTCGTTCTCGTGACGCAGGTCGTTCACGGAATGACTGAGTTCCTGCAGGCGCGACCTTTCCCGGAAGACGTGCATCACGCCCTCTTCGTCGCGCAGTGCTCCGTACACGATTCCGCAAACCACGAACGCGGCTACCGCGAGGGCTTTCAGGCGGCGGGTGTGGGCGGGCAGATCCGTGACGGGCGGCATCTCAAGTAACTTCTCTTTATCGATATCTAAAAGGTTGTCAGACATAGATATTCTATGCTCGTATCCCAGCCTGACGTGAACCCGCCTGGGCCGCCGTGTCTTCATAGCGCACGAACATCTCGTGGAGCTTCGAGGCGAGTCCCTTGAGGCGCTTCAGCCCCTTCCTGAAGCGGCGATGGCGTTTGACCAGATCGCGCACCCGCGAGACCTGGTCTTGCTTGAGGTAGACGAAAGCGCCCGCCCCTCCGCTCCGGTCCGAGAGAACGTAGTACGGACCGTGTTTCTCGCCCTGGGCGCACGCGCAATTGAGCTTGCCGCACACCGCGAACCGCGAGAACAACGAGCCGCGGATCTGCTCCCGTTCCTGAAGCAGCGCGAGTACGAGGGACTCGTGCTCGGTCAAACGGTCACGAATGCCCTTCTCCAGCCGGGTGAGATCCGCCATGTCTTGCAGCAGACTATGGAATAAGCACTGTAAGAAAGTCAAGCGGAGGATTGGCTACACTCTCTTGCTTTCAGGGAGAAAACATGGCTGATTTCCTCTTCAAGACGGAACCCTCGGACTACGCGTACGAGGATCTTGCCGCTTCGGGCTCGGGGGTCTGGGACGGCGTGCGTAATCCCGTGGCCCTCAAGAACATGAAAGGGATGGCGGTGGGAGACCGCGTGTTCGTGTACCACACCGGATCGGAGAAGGCGGTGGTGGGCATCGCGCGCGCCGCCTCTTTGGCCTATCCCGACCCGAAAGCGCCTGCTCCAAGCCCTTTGTCCGTCATCGACCTCGTTCCCGTGAAGGCGCTTAAAGCCCCGGTCTCACTCGCCGCGCTGAAAGCGGATCCGCAGTTCGCGTCGTCTCCACTGGTGCGTCAGGGGCGACTCTCGGTGGTTCCGCTTTCGGCAAAGCAGGCGGCGATCATCGAGAGACTCGGCGGCGTCAAATGAACCCGGAAGAGGCGATCGTGGTCCTTTGCGCGGTTCCCCAGGACTTCGAGGCGGAGGCCCTGGCCCGGGCCCTCCTCGAGTCGTCGCTGGCCGCCTGCGTGCAGGTTTCTCCCGGCGTGACCTCGATCTATCGCTGGAAAGGCGCCATCTCGAAGGGTGAGGAGAGACTCCTGCTCATCAAGACCCGAAGGGATCTCTTCGAAAGAGTAGCGGCGGTGATCTGCTCGAAGCACCCCTACGACGTGCCGGAGATCGTGGCCTGGCCGCTATGCGAGGCTCACGCCCCCTACCTCGCCTGGATTGCCGCCGAGACCGCCCCGGCCTCGTCCCCCGGGTCGACTACTTCGCGATGAGGTAGTCGGGAGGAATGAACTCGGGCGCCACCGGGTAGGCGAAGCTCCGATAATCCTTGAAGTCCGCGCGCCCCGCGTCCTCCCACGCGATGAGCCAGAGACTGGCGAGCACCTCGGCGGCGGTGGCGAGGCGCTCGACCGCGATCTGGTGAAACTTGAAACGCATTTGATCGGCGTCGCGTCGCTTGGCCCCGAGGCGCTTACCATCGGGGCCGACGCGGTCCGGCTCGAGCCGGGCGAACTTGATGTCGAGCGCGTTCAAGTCATCGAGCCGCGAGTACGAATCGAGGGCCAGAGCCATCGTGAGCGCCACGGGGTCGCGTGAGAGGGCGGGGCGGCCCGCCGCGGGGATCTGCTGGAGGACGCGCTCGAGGCCACGGCCGGTGAGTGCCGCGTCCATGACCTCCTGGTCGAGGGCAAGGCGATAGCTGCTCACCATCGCACTTTCGAAGTAGCTGTGAATGCCGCCCTGGCCGGTCTCCCAGCCGTCGTAGTTCCGAGTGGCGTGATAGGGGTTTCCAAGATCGCCCACGAAGTGACTCATCACCCCGGCGGTGAGGAGGGCGCGGTCGACCGCGGCCGAATCGGTCTTCTCGCCCCCGCGGGATGCCTTGAGGCTGTCCACGGTCATGCGGAAGAGCTGGCCCGTGCGCCAGGGTGCGGTGCCCGCGCTGCTTTCGTCGGGCCGCGCGCCATCCCTGGCCGGGCAAACGTAACCCTTCGGGGGCGCCGCGCACAGTTCTTTCATCCGCGCAAGCGCCGAGGCGGGCGTCATGGGGATCGTCCCAAACGTGACCCCGGGGGATAGGTATTCGAGGTCGAGGAAGTGAGTGGGCGCGTTCACATCCTCGATGGCCTCGCCCTGATTGCGCCACACTATGTCGGGCACGTTCGAGAGGTGGCCGAGCATGAACTCCCGGCGGCCGAACTGCGTCGCGAGCGGCGTGCCCTTGGCGACCTTCGCGGCCAGGAGTCGGACGGCCACGCGGGTTACGATGTCGTGACCGCGCTCGCCCCAGGCATGGGCCGGACGCGGTGTGAGCAGTGCGGCCACGACGGCGAGGGAAACGACCGACTTCAGTGTCTTCATGGGCCTCTTCCGGGAAACGCGGGGAAGGGGATCTTAGGCGCTGCGGATGGTTCGCACCGTAAGCCCCACGAGGGCCACCAGGGCGACGAGGATCGCGCCCCAGACCACCGCGCTGCGGGGCGCGGAATCGAACAGGCCGCGCCAGTTTCGCCGGGCGTTCCGGTTCTCTCTCATCGCTCCCGCGCGGGCGGTTATCGCCGAGTAGGCGAGCAGTTCGCCGCGCAGACCCGCGAGGTCATACCGGGGTGACGTCGCGGAGCGATTCCCGAGAAGCAGACGAAGCGCGCCAGGCGCCGCCTTGAAAACCACGCGGGGGACGCGGACCACCGCGTGGGCCGAACGGATCTCGAGCGGCGCGTTGTCGCCATCGTCCACCTCGAGCGTCATTTCCCCAAGAGGAGCGGAAACCGCGAGCACGATCGGATCCGCAGCGGGCGGCGTTCGGGAGAAGGCCAGGGAGAAAGGCCGCTCGCGCCGTGATTCGTTTCCAGCGTGAATCAGCCGGGCCGGACGCTCGAAGAAGGCGTCGGCGACCTCGATTTCGAGCCTTGAGATCCGCGGTCCCTCGCCCCCGGCGAGAGCACCTGCGGGGCGAAGCAGGTACACGCTTGGACGCGTCGGCGGTTCGGTGCGCTGCACTTTCAGTTGGATCCGTTCTTCGGCGAAACCCAAGTCGATGAGGAAGGGCACCTGCCGGTCTTCCGCGTTTACCACGCGCACGTCGGCGAGATCGGACCGAAGAAAGGCGAGGTCATCGGCGCTTAGCGTGAGCGCGTAGACGTCCTCTTCGGGCAGCGGCAGGATGGGCCGCACCCGACTCCAGCCCGAGGCATCGAGGGCCGCGCCCAGCGTAGCCGCGAAACGAAGCGGCGGTTCGCGCCGGAACTCGGGATTCGCCATCTCGTTCGAGATGTCGGCCGCACCGGTCCCGATGGCCTGAGTGAGGCGCGGCCGAAGCGCCTCGAGGTCGTATGACGGCGCACGGGTGGTCCGATTGCCGTAGTACAGGGTCAAGGACTCGCTCGAGACCGGGAACAAAAGGCGCACGCGCGAGCCGTGCAGGCGCACCCTGAGACCACGCAGGGGAGGGCTCGAGGCGTCGTCGATTTCCAGGTGGAGGGCGCCGCCAGTACCGCTCCGTGCCGCGAAGCGAACGGACTCGCCCGCGATCAAAGCGTCGCTCGCCTGCAGTCTAAAGATCGTGCCCTGGCCGAGGGTGGCGCCGGTTCCCTTTCCCGCGCTGCCCGAGTCTTCGAGGAGTCGGGCGCGCCTCGAGAACGCGGTCTCGTCGCACAGGATCTCGACTTCGTCGAAGGGAAGGAGCGAGGACGCAGAAAGGAGGTATCGGGTGGTCTGCGCCCGGGCAGGATCCGCTCTTGCCATCGGAGCGGCCGTTACGTTCATCGACCAGGCATCGCCTTCCAGCCTGCGGCGCAGCGTGACCGTGGCCCCCTCGATCTCGAGCACCCGGGACGAGGCCGCGCTGCGGGCGGTGAGGCGCAGGTACCGCGCGTTTACCGGCGCGTCGAAGCGGATCCCGGTGCGGCGGATCCTTTCGTTATTCCAGGTCTGGTCGAAAAGAGCCGCGTCCGCATCTATGACCTCGTAGTTCCTTCCGTCGGTAGAGGCCTCCACGCGCACGTGCCACGCGAACGAAACGTCGGGCAGACGCAGGTTGAGATCGGTGAAGGTCCGCGGTTCGCCCAGGTCGAGGGTGAAACGGCTTTGGATCGCGGAGGTTTCGCGAGCCTCTTCCTGTTCGCGCCGCACGTCGCTGATCGCCACTTGCCAGGTGGCGAGGCCTTCGCGCTCGCTGGCCCAGTCGAGAAGATAGGGAACCTCGCGCCCGGTCTCATCCACGAGCCTCAGGTCGCGGCCCGAGGGTGCGGCTTTCGCCGAAAGCTCCGGAGGCAGGACGAGCGAGGCCACCGACGCGCCCGCGGGCGCGGTCACGGCGCGTCGATACTGCCAGGCCGCCCGGTCGGAATCGACGGCGGCCACCTGGGCCAGCAGCAGGGGTGCGAGGGCGAGAATCATGAGGCCTGGCCGCTCATTGGCTCTTCCTGAAAACAAACCGCTGGTAGAAGAGGGAGACGAGGATCAGGGCGACCGCGAGGCCGAGGAACGAGAAGACGCGGAAGATCCCGCCGAGCTCGGAGAGGTCGTAGAGGAAGACCTTCAAGACAGTAAGGAGCAGGAAGGCGAGCGAGAGATAGCGCAGGGGCTTTTGGTCCTTCACAACGCCTGCGACCAGAAGGACGATGGCATAAAGGCCCCACCCTGCGGAAAGGGCAAGCTTTACCGAGTACCCGCCCTGGCCCGACATGGTGATGTAGGGACCGGTCGAGAAGTAGTCGAGGATCTCCAGGTTGACGAGCCAGAAACCGAGCAGGAGGCCGCCAAGCGCGATGGCATCGGCGAGCCTCTGGATGAAGGGGTCCTCGCTCGCCTTGCGCAACAGGGACTGGCCGATGAGGGAGCACGCGGTGGCGATGCCGTACGTGTAGAGAATCCAGTTGAAGAGCGGTGCGCCGCGCTGGTGGTATTCGAGGATCTCCGGGTTAAAGAGGAGGCGGATGCCCACCAGAGCGTAGAGAATTCCCGCGAACACGGGCAGCCCGCGATGAGGGAGCCGGCCGTACAGCCAGCAAAGGGCCATCGCCTCGATCGCCCAGCCGAGAGTGATCCACTGTTTATCGAGCTGCAGCGGGATCGCGATCGCGATGAACCACAGCGAAACCGCGGTGAAAAGCGCGAGATAGCGAAGGCGCAGGCGCGCCGCCAGTTCGTCGCCGGGCTCGGCCACGAAGCGGGCCGAGACCATGCGGAGGGCGAAGACCGACATCCCCGCGAGTGCTACGGGCAAAAGGCCGATGGCCGACTCTCCGAAAGCCTCTTTGTAGACGTGGTAGAACGCCAGGAAGAAGGCGGGTCCGGAAAGCGCGGAGGTGACCCAGGGCAGGAGCGCCTCTCTCCAGCGGGCGAAGGGCACGATCATCGGGAGCAACAGGAAGAAGAGGTAGAAGAGCGTCGTGAAGCCGAAGGCCATCGTATAGCTCTCGGGCTTGAGACAGGCACGCTGCCAGATCAGCACATGCAGCGCGGTCGCGCCGAGAAGCGCGGGCAGGCCGATCGTCCAGCTCGAGCGGAGGACCGACCCCGTGACCACCACCACCTGGGCCGCGAGGGCCACGAACAGCGGCCATCCTTCAGCCGAAAGGCGTGAATCGACGAGGGACACGAAGAGGCCGAAGATGGAGATCCAGGACGAGAGGCGCACCGCGATCTCCGCTTCGGCATCCTTCTCTTCGTCGAGCGGGCGGCCGGCGAAAAACGAGAGCAGGAGCGAGAACAGGACGGGCACCGCGAGGTAGGCGAGCAGGGTCGATTCCTTCGCCGAACTCAGCAACCAGATCTGAATGAGGGTCGCGAGGCCGAGCGTGCCCAAAGACAACGCTCCCTTCAACCGGCCTTCGTGCCCTGCGCGTTCGATGAGCAGAGCGGCAAGGGCAGTCACGAGGGCGAGGAACGGGCCCGCGGGTGTGCCGCGCTGGTGCCCGAGCATGATCAGTCCGAACACCAGGAGGCCGCCCCAGGCGAGGAGAGCCGCCATTTCGATGGCCCGGAACGAACTCGTTTCGAGACGGCCGAACCGGTCGGCCGCGCGCCGGCCGACGCCAAAGACCAGGGCGATGAGGATGGCTGCGACGGTGACGCTTGAGAGCGAGACGCCGCGCGAGGCGTCGAGGCCCTGGCTCGCCCAGCCAATCAGGGTGAGGGAGGAGGCCACGGACGCGCTGATGAGAAGTCCCACGCGGCCTTTGAGCACCGCCATGACCAGGATCGCGATATCGAGCAGCGCCACCATGCCGAAAAGAAGCGGCCATTGCGGCACGTACTCGGGAGTGATGGCCAGATAGAACCCGAAGAGGAACGGCGCGATGCCGCCGATGGCCCCGGTGAACAGGACCCGGTTGCTGTCTTCCTCTTTCGAGACGACAGGAAGGAGGAGATACAAAACCCCGAAAACCGCGAAGACGATCACGCCGATCAGCATGTTCGAGGGGGACATGAACCTCGAGAACCAGCCGATCTGGATCAGCAGCGTGCCAAGCAGGCCAAGTTCGAAGAGCGCGTGCCACCGCCGGTTCACCCCGACCGCGAAGAGCCCGAGGTTCAGGAGGAGGATGTAGGAGAAGAGTCCCACCGGCCGGTCCTGCCCGGTCGACAGGGCTATGGGCGTCGCGAAGCCGCCGAGCAGGCCGAGCACCGCGGTGGGGAAGGCGTCGTAGCGGACGGCGAGAACGCACGCGGTCACCGTGACGAAGACCATGCCGGCAAACGCGGTGGGCATGGAGATGAGGTCGTAGCGCGAATGACCGGCGAAGAAGGCTATATAGAGGATGGCGATGCCGGCGCCGGAGAGCGGGTTGGCGGTCTTCTCGTAGCCCTTGCGGAGGCCGATCTCGGCCGCGACGAGAGCGCCGATGCCCGCGAAGAGCATCAGGGCGAAGCGTAGTTCGGGGGTCACGAGGCCCTGCTCGATCGTCCATCGGGCGAAGAAGATCGCCGAGGCGATGAGAGCGATGCCGCCCACCCAGGCCGCGCCCTTCACGCCGAGCAGGCTCTCCCAGTCGATGGGCGGCTCTGGGGGCGCGGGTGGGGTCACCAGCACACGAGGCGGTTCCGGACCGGGCTTCGGTATTGGCTGCGCGGGTATGCCGGGGACGGCCGGCGTCAAGGGAATCAGTGGCGTTGCGGGCTTCACCGGATCGACCGGGACAACGAGCTTCAGGGCGCCCGCTTGCTGCCCTTTTTGGGGAGCAATCTCAACGACCGGTTGGGCCGCGGGTTTCGCCACCTCTAATTCCGGCGTGGGTACCAGGACGGGCTTCGCGGGAGCCTCGCCCGCCGCGACAGCAGTCGCGGCCTGCCTCCGCAGGTGATCGACGAGCTTGTGCAGCGTGGAGACCCGCGAGGCGAGATCGTCGCGGTCGGCCTCCAGACGACGGATGCGGTCGGACGTGCCGCTCCCCTTGATCAGGGCGAAGACAGCGATCGCGAAAGCCAGCAGGCCGAGGAACATTGTGAATACCGCAAGCGTCGAGGCGCGAGCCTAACTCGTCTGGCCATCGCCCAACTCATGCAGGCATGGAAACTCTCGCTTCGATGACGCTCGACCGCCATCAGCCCGACCCTACGCGGAGCCCTCGGCCGAGGTGAAGTTTGAACTCGGCTGGTCGCATTCCTGAGCCATTGCGACTCGGTTCACGGACTACGTGGCCCAATGCCAGGATGCGCGCTCCGTGACAAAGGGAAGGAACCCCATAACGTCATCGCGAGTCAGCCCACGGACCACGGTCCGTGACTGTGGGGAGAACCCCACAACGTCATCGCGAGGGACCCGAAGTTTCGGGCCGGACCGAAGCGATCTGTTCGTGCTTGGTAGGGCGTCCCGCGGTGCCGGGCAAGGGGGCATTCAGGCTCCGCCGAATCCGTTTCCGCGCCAGCGAGCGTCCGGCCGAAGGACCCTGCGCCGGGCAGCGCGCTCCGTGACAAAGGGAAGGAAGCCCATAACGTCATCGCGAGGGACCCGAAGTTTCGGGCCGGACCGAAGCGATCTGTTCGTGCTTGGTAGGGCGTCCCGCGGTGCCGGGCAAGGGGGCATTCAGGCTCCGCCGAATCCGTTTCCGCGCCAGCGAGCGTCCGGCCGAAGGACCCTGCGCCGGGCAGCGCGCAGCCTGCCGTTGGGGCATGAAGCGATCTCTCAGGCTTGGCAGTGGTAGCCCGCGCGGCCGGGATCGAGGCAAGCGCGCCCCCCGCGCCATTCGAGATGAAGCTGCGGCCAAGGCACCCTGGCGTTCCCTTCGTCTCCGTGGACCGCATGGCATCTATCTATGCGATGGAGCGAAGCTACCGCTTCGCCAAGCTCTTAGAGGAGCCTTGCGGCCCACTGCGCTCAGGGAACGGTGCCTTGGCCTCCGCACTCAAGTTACCGCGCTCCACGCGCCTTCGATGCCGCCAGCCCCCGCTCGGGCGAATTCCCTACGATCCGCCCTGCTGAGAAACTCGTTCGAGAACGCCCATTTTGGGCACTTTTCGTTCCGGCCTGGACCCCGGCTTTCGCCGGGGTGACGGAGAGTTTCTGCCAAACGTCACGGAGCGCGCAGCCTGCCCTCGGGGCACGAAGTCCGCGGACCGACTCGCGATGACGGATCGGGGGCTCCTCCCCGGTGTCACGGCCCTGGATCCGCGGACCGACTCGCGATGACGGATCGGGGGCTCCTCCCCGGTGTCACGGCCCTGGATCCGCGGACCGACTCGCGATGACGGATCGGGGGTTCCTCCCCGGTGTCACGGCCCTGGGTCCGTGGACCGACTCGCAAATGGTCGCGGGTGCCCGAACGTAGGGGCACGCTGCGCGTGCCCACCGCGACTCTACCCGGCACCGCGGGACGCCCTACCAGGCACGAACAGATCGCTTCGGTCCGGCCCGAAACTTCGGGTCCCTCGCGATGATATTGTGGGGTTCCTCCTCAGTCCTTGGACCGTTCCTTACTGCTGCGGCTGGCCGAAAAACGGGAAGTCCGTGGTGAGGCGGTAGGGCGTGAACTTGGGCACCGCGTTCTCGTCGGCCTTTATCACCGCGAGCAGTTCGTCGGTCACGAACATCACCGACAATGCGGCCCCGCTGTAAATCGCGTAGGCGCGTTCTTGGGACTTCGCATCCTCCAGGAGCTTGTTCACGAGGGCGAACGAGCGCGCCGCAGCGAGCCCACCGGTGATTCCCGGCTGGGTTCCAAGTTCGCGCGTCAGGTCCTCGCGCGTCCAGATCGGCAGTGGCGCGCCCTCGATGAGCAGGGTGTAGCTCTCCTGCTTGAGCTCGTCCTGGAGGGCCGGGATCTTCACTCCCTGCCCTTCGAGGAAGGGCCGCAGTTTCTCGATGAACGCGCGCACTCCGCCTTTCGCCAGGCTCAATCCGTCGGCATTGAAGACGCGGCCGGAGTCGCCGAAGATCACCGGCCAGCCCTTTTGACGAATATCGGCCCGCACCTTCCCGGCGTTGGTACCCGCGTATTTCAGGAACTGCTTGTTCTCGAGTTCGCGCAGAAGCGCGTCGCCGGGTTCGGGCCTGGCGCACGCGGTCGTCAAAACGCCTCCGAGTATGAGCGACACAGTTCGGGACACCAGTGCAGGAAGCTTCATGGCGGGCAGGCTACCCCGATCCGCGTTGACGGACAACCGGCGGAACCGTGGGCTGAGCGCCCGCCCCGAGCAAGGCGATCGCGATGCCGCCGAGGATCATCGGGGCCGCCATGAGCAGCCTCGAGGTCACAGCTTCGGCGAGCAGGACAACCCCCAGGAACGAGGCCAGTGGCGGCACTGCCAATTGAACGATGGCCGCGCGCGCCGGGCTCATGGCCGGGAGAGCGGCGTACCACGCGACGTAGCCAAGGCCCGATGTGATGGCCCCCGACGCCGTCGCGAGGATCAGGCCGGACGCGCTGACCTGCGCGGAGGGCCAGAAGAGCAGGCTGGCGAAAAGAGCCAGGGGTGCGGCGGCCGCGAAGTTTCGCGCGGTTGCCTGAAGAGGAGGTCCGGCGGTGCGGCCACGCAGCGAGTAGACGCCCCACGAAACGCCGGCTATGGCCATGAGGGCGACGCTCCAGAGGTCGGGAGACTCTTCGCCGGGTCGAGTGAGGATCGCGAGACCAACAAGCGCCACGGCGAGCCCGACACCCTCGAGGCGGCGCAACCTCTTCCCCGAGAGCAGGCCCGAGCCGATCATGGTGAACTGCACGCAGCCGAACACCACGAACGCGCCGGTGCCCGCGGAGAGTCTGCGATAGGCGAGCGAGAAAGGAAGCGCATAAAGGAAGAGGGCGGCCGCTGAAGGGACGATGCTCTTGAGGGCGAGAGGCGCCGGGCTTTGGCGGCGAGTGCTTCTCGCGATGAGGCCAAGGACCAGGGCTCCCGAGGCGAGGCGCACGAGGGTGAACGTCCAGGCATCGATGGCGCCCGTGCCGAGAGCGGCCCGGCAGAGCAGGGAGTTGAGCGCGAAACACGTGAGGGCGGCGAGGGTGAGGGTGATGAGGCGAGACTCTACAACGCACCCTCCCCGCTCGAGCCGCGAGACCGGTGTGGCAGAATCGGACCTGCTTGAGTCCATTGCCCACGCCATGACCTATCGCGGAAAACTCCTTTCTGGTGCCCTGGTCAACTACTCACTCGTCGTGGTGATGTGGCTGATCCTGTATGTCCCGGCGCGGGCGGCAGTGCCCGGCTGGGCTCTGGTGGTTTCCGTGGCGGTCCTTGTGGCGGTGGGTGTGATCGCGTTCTATCGGGCGCTCAGCGCGGTAAAGGGCCTCGCCGAACCGCTCGAAAAAGTGACCCTGAGCCTCGAAGCGATCTCACGCGGCGAAGTTTCGAGCGAACTTGAGGCGGCGGATACCTCGGATGCGATCGGACGGCTTCAGAACTCCTGCCGCGACACCGGGATCTACATGCGCGACATGGCGACCCAGGCGCGCCTTCTCGCCGATGGCGATCTCACCCGCGACATGGCCCCGCGATCGGAAAAGGATGTCCTCGGAAGCGCCTGGCGCGATATGACCCACCGCTTCTCCCAGGCGATCCTCGACGCGCGTTCGGCGTCGCTGTCGGTGTCGCTGGCCGCCCAGCAGCTGACGTCGTCGTCGGGCGTTTTATCGAACGGGACGTCGCAGCAGGCGGCGTCGGTGGAAGAGACGACAGCGTCGCTTGAGGAGATGAGCAGTTCGATCACGCAGAACGCCGATCACAGCAGAAATCTGGAACAGATGGCGATGCGGGGAGCCCAGGACGCGGAGGAAGCGGCGGGTTCGGTGCAGAAGACGGTTCAGGCGATGAAGACGATTTCCGAGCGGATTGGGATCATCCAGGACATCGCGTACCAGACGAATCTGCTGGCCTTGAATGCGGCGATCGAGGCGGCGCGGGCGGGGGAGCAGGGGCGCGGCTTCGCGGTGGTGGCGGCGGAGATCCGTCGCCTGGCCGAGCGATCGCAGACGGCGGCGAAACAGATTTCTGAATTGACGACGGGCAGCCTCGCAATCGCGGGTTTGTCGGGCCGGAAGCTCGAACAGCTGGCGCCTTCGATCCGTCGGACCGCGGAAGTGGTTCAGGAGCTGGCGGCGGCGTCGGCGGAGCAGGCGGCGGGGGTGGGTCAGATGAACCGGGCGATGGCCCAGGTGGATCAGGTGACCCAGCAAAACGCCTCGGCGTCCGAGGAACTGGCGGCGACCGCCGAGGAGTTGCGGGGGCAGGCGGAGGACCTTGAACGCCTCCTCTCCTTCTTCAAGGTCGCTTCGTAGCCTCGCCGAACCGGGCCTGAAACGCCGAGGCGGCCCGCAGATAGACTTCGCGACCCTCCTCTGTGGGAACCCGCGCCGCGGCCTGGCGGATCGCCTCGGGCAGGGCTGAAACCGGAATCGGCGTCTCCACCTTCCAAACCTTGCGCCGGGTTGGCCGCGCAGCCACCGGACCTTCCACGAAGGCGATGGCGCGCGGGGCGAGAGGCCCTGCGGCCCTCTGCAGGCGCAGGACCAGCGTTCCCTTCAGGTCGCGCACCGTCTTGAGCCACGAATGCGAATCCGCGCGCACCCGCATGACGTCGTCCTGGATGCCCACCACTTCGCTGTGATTCGAAACCGCATCCCCCGCGATGACCGGCCACAGCGCTTTGAGCACGGCCAGCCGGTGGGGAAGGGCGGCGGCAAAGAAGCGGGGAAGTGCTGGCGAGGACAGGGTCACGGGCGAAGGGCATTCTACGACTCGCTTGTCGGGTCTCGGGACGCGCGGGTACGCTGTCTCCATCCGTCGTCATCTCACATTTCTTCGGCAATCCGACAAAGGAAGCACTCATGAGACTCACCACCGCTCTTTCCATCGGCGTCTTCAGCGCTGCTCTCGCTCTCGGCGCAGCACCGGCCCAGGGCGCCCCCGAACACAAGAACCTCCAGGTCCTCGACAAGAACATCTCGAGCGCCGATCTCAAGAAGACGATGGAGGGCTTCGCGGCCCAACTGGGCGTCAAGTGCGTTTTCTGCCACGTCGGCGAACAGTACGAAAAGGACGAAAAGAAGCAGAAGAACGACGCGCGCCGGATGATCCGGCTGGTCATGGACATGAAGGCGAAGAAGGCGGACTACTTCAAGGCCACGGTCAAGGAGAACGCCATCCAGTGCGCCATGTGCCATCGCGGGAAGCCTCAGCCCGAGGCCTTCGTGCCCTGATTCGTGCCCGCCAATGAGGCATTCGCATCCTGCCCTTGCCCGGTTCGGCCGGTGTAGCATCCTGCCCGGTCGGCCGGCCCATAAGGCGGCTCGATGACCCTCATCTTTCCCGCTTCACATCCCCTCCCCCGAGGTCTCTCATGATCACCCAGGATCCAAGCGCCAGGGCCTTCCGGCTCGCGGAAGTCGAAGAGCTTCTAAAGGCCCGATCGGCGCCCGCGGAAGCCGCCCTGCTTCAGGGCTTCTCCCGTGCGGTTTTTGGCGAGATGCCGGACTCGATGGCCCTCGAGGGCAGCGCCCAGAGGCTCGTGGAGCGCCTCGTCCAGCACTTCAACTTCTTCGTGAACGAGGTGCCAGAGGCGGGTCAGGCGGGCTCGGGGATACCCGGGCTCCACGTGCGCGCGAGAAACCTCGGGGTGTTGCAGAACCGGGTCATTGCGGGCAAGACGGTTTCCTCGGAAGTCACGGTTGTCGAGACCCACACCCTCGACGCGCCCTTCATCTTCGAGAGCCTGAAGAACTACTTCCGCAAGGCCGGGCTGCGCGTGGTGTCCTCCATCCACCCCATTCTGAGCGTCAAGCGCCAGTGGGGGAAGGTCACCGCGGTGGCTTCGGCTTCGGAGGAGGGGACGAAGGAGCTTCTCTGCCACTTCCGCATCGAACGGGTCGAGGACAAGGATCGCCTGCGGGAGATCGAGCACGAGGTCCAGGCGGTTCTGAAGGCGGTCTTCGTCTCGGTTGGCGATTTCTCGGCCATGCAGCGCGCGGTCTCTGCGGTCGCGGGAAGGATTCGCGACCGCAGAGCCGACGCGGGCCGCCAGGCTTCGGCGAAGGCCTTCCTCGAATGGCTGCTCGACGAGAACTACATCCTCCAGGGCGTGGCGCGCTTCGCCGTCACTTCCGCGGGCGAACTGGACCGGAAAGGCGAGATCTCCCTCGGCGTTTTGACCGACCCGGCGCTCTTGAGCGTGGTGTTTCCCGACATGGTCGAGGAGATCGAGTCCCGCCTTCTCCCCGCCCCCGACGACGACCGGATCGTGGTGATCGACTACGGCAACCACGCGACGGCCATCCACTCGCTCGAGCCGGTGGATGACATCGTGATCCGGGAATGGACGGAAGACGGTTCGCTCCAGGCGATCACGCTCCTCATCGGTCGCCTCTCGATGACGGCGCTGATCGAGCGTCCGACCGACATCCCCCTGCTCCGCGAGAAGCAGGACTTTCTCCTTGCCAACTGCGGAGGCATCAAGAACTCCCACGCCTACCGCGAGACCCGCACCATCTTCAACCGGATGCCCAAGCGCGAGCTCTTCTACACCGACCGCACGTCGCTCAAGCACATCGTGGACACCATCATCTTCGCCACCGGCGACGACGACCTCTTCGTCCACCTGCGTCAGGGCGCCGGGTACCAGGCGCTCTATCTCGTTTTTTCGCGGTCCCGCTATTCCGGGCAGATGGAGCGCGATCTCACCCAGAAGTACCGTGACGAGTTCGGGCCCATCACCTTCGTGAGCTCCGCCGACCTCGGCAACTCCTCGATGATCGTCTTCTACTTCGACGGCGACCATCTGAGCGAGCCCGTCAACGTCGATCGCGCCAGGGAGATCGCGGCGCACGAGGCGAACACCTGGTCGGACCGCGTCTCCCTGGAAATGGTCAGGCATTTTGGGGAGGAGGACGGCCGGAAGCTCTTCAACCGCTACGTGCGCACCGAGTCCCGCAGCGGGGTCTATCGTGAGATGACGCCGCCCGAGCAGGTGCCCCTCGATGTCGCGTGTCTCGAACAGCTGAGCGAAGGGCTGGGCGCGCGCGCGCTGCCCAAGTCGACCGACGAGGCGACGCTCAAGGTCTTCTCCCGCCATCCGCTCGTGCTGTCCGAGATCTTCCGCACCCTCACCAACCTCGGCTTGAACGTCACCGAGGAGGTCTCCATGCCGGTGTCGCTCCCCAACGGCCGCAAGGGGCACATCTACCAGTTCGAAACCCATGCCGCCACCAGGGTCATCGGCTCCCTCGCCTCGGACACCCCGAGCGTGGTCGACGCTTTGCGGCGCATCGAGGAGGGCCGTTCCACCGACGATGCCCTCAATGCCCTCATTCTCGAGGGAGGACTCACCGCGCGCGAAGTGGAACTGCTCCGCTGCCTTAGAAACCACCTCCTTCAACTTCGGACCCACTACAACGTGGAGACCGTCAACCAGGCCCTGCTTCGGAATACCGGGGCCACCACCGCAATCTCCCGCCTGTTCTCGGCCCGCTTCGATCCCGTTCTGGGCGACGGGAAGAGCGCCGAGCGGACCGGGGCTCAAGAGGCGCGCGGCCGGGAGGTCCAGGCGGCGCTTGAAGCCATCACCAGCCTTCAGGACGATGAGATCCTGCGGGGGCTGTCCGGCCTCGTGGGCGCGGCTTTGCGCACCAACGCCTTCCAGAAGCCCGAGCGCGCGGTGATCTCGGTGAAGTTCGATTCAAAGAACATCCCCCTCGTTCCCTCGCCGAAGCCGATGTTCGAGATCGCGGTTCACTCGAAGTCGGTTCACGGGGTGCATCTCCGCGGCGGCAAGGTCGCGCGCGGCGGCATCCGCTGGAGCGACCGTCACGACGACTTCAGGCGCGAGATCCTCGGCCTCATGAAGACGCAGATGGTCAAGAATTCGATCATCGTGCCTGTGGGTTCAAAGGGTGGTTTCGTGCTCAAGGGCGCCCTGCCGGCCCGGCCCGCCCTCGACGCCTATCTCATCGACCGCTACCGCGAATACGTATCGGGGCTACTCGACATCACCGACAACATCGTGGATGGCGCGGTTCTTCATCCGCCCGACGTGGTGCGCTACGACGGCGACGACCCCTACCTCGTGGTGGCGGCCGACAAGGGCACGGCCCACCTCTCCGACACCGCCAACGGGGTTTCGAACCAGTACGGCTTCTGGCTCGGCGACGCCTTCGCGTCCGGCGGGTCCGTGGGCTACGACCACAAGAAGGTGGGCATCACCGCGCGCGGAGCCTGGGAGTGCGTGAAGCACCACTTCGCCAACCTCGGCGTTGACTGCCAGAAAGAGCCCTTCACGGTCGCGGGCATCGGCGACATGGCGGGCGACGTGTTCGGCAACGGCATGTTGATGAGCAAGGTCACGAGGCTCGTGGCCGCCTTCAACCACGCTCACATCTTCGTGGATCCAACCCCCGATGCCACGGCGACGTTCGCGGAGCGTGACCGCCTGTTCAGGCTGCCCCGTTCCTCGTGGCGCGACTACGACACCGCTCTCATCAGCAGGGGCGGCGGGATCTTCGACCGGGGCGCCAAGTCCATTCCGATCACCGACGAGATGCGTAAAGCCCTTGGTCTCGAGGCCGGTGTGGCCGCGATGTCCGGCGAGGAACTCATCCGGGCCATCCTCAAAGCCCCCGTGGACCTTTTGTACAACGGCGGCATCGGCACCTACGTCAAGGCCACCACCGAAGAGCACCAGGACGTGGGCGATCGCGCGAACGATCGCGTGCGCATAGACGCCGCCGAAGTTCGCGCGAAGGTGATTTCGGAAGGCGGCAACCTCGGCCTCACCCAGAAGGGACGGCTCGAACTCGCCGGCCAGGGCGTACTCCTCAACACCGACGCCATCGACAACTCGGGGGGCGTCGACATGTCGGACCATGAGGTCAACATCAAGATCCTCATGAGCATTCTCCTCAAGACGAAGGCCCTCAAGGATGTGGAGGCCCGCAACAAGCTGCTCGCCGAGATGACGGACGAGGTGGCCGACCTGTGCCTCGCCGACAACGATGCCCAGACCCTTGCCATCACCCTCGACGTCCTGCGTTCGAAGGCGGCTCTCGACGAGCATCTCGACTGCATCGACGCCCTGGTGGCGGCGCAGTTCCTGAATCCTTCGGACGACTCCATCCCCTCGCGCGAGAGCCTGCGCAAGGAGGCGGCCGAGCGGGGCCTGCCACGTCCGCTGCTTGCCGTACTGCTTGGCGAAACGAAGCGGTTCCTTTTCGAAGCCATACTGCCCACCACCTTCCCGGACTCGCCCGAAGGAGGGTCGCTCCTTGCCTCCTATTTCCCACAGCGTCTGCAAAAGGAGTACGCGCAGCACTTCGCCGCTCATCCCCTCAAGCGCGAGATCGTGGGCACGGTGGCGGTCAACCACATCGTCAACACCGCAGGCATCGCCTTTGTCGCCCGTGCCATGAAGGCGAGCGGCAAGGACGTGGGCGAGGTCTTCGCGGCCTTCTACTCGGTGGCGGGTGCCGAGGGCGCCGTGAACGCCCGCGCCGCCATCCATGCTGAAGAGAAGGATGCCTCGGTTCGTCAGACCAAGCTCATGGCCTTCGAAGCCGCGCTCGCCGCGAAGGTCCTGAAGTCCCTCTGAAGTCCCGAGGGGCCTCGGATCACGGCGCATCGGAACCCCGCCATATCCTCTGACCACCCGAGTCAGTTCCCTGGTCGGCGGCATGGTTCAAGTGGCTCATTCCCAATGAGGCTCGCGGCTCACGCTCAAACCAGCCCGAAGGGTCCAGAATGAGGGTGTTGAGAGGCCCGGAGGAGGCGAAAGATGTTCGAAGCGGCTGAACTTGGTCACGAGATCTCGAAGGCGGAGTACGAGAAGGCGGTGCCCGCTCTCCGGGCCGGATTGCTCCAGGCCCAGCGCGATCTTCTGGCCGCGCGGGTTCCCCTGATCCTGATCGTCTCGGGCGCGGACGGGGGGGGCAAGTCGGAGACCGTGAATCGCCTGCACGAGTGGTTCGATCCCCGCGGTCTCGAGACCAGCGTTTTCGGACCCCTCTCCGATGAGGAACGCGACCGTCCGGCGTACTGGAGATTCTGGATGTCGCTGCCCGCGCGCGGCCGGGTGGGAATGTTCTTCGGGTCCTGGTACACCGACCCGATCATCCGGCGCACCTACAAGCAGAGCACCGGCGCCGAGTTCGATCGCAGTCTCTCCCGCATCGAGTTCTTCGAGCAGCAACTTGCCCAGGACGGCGCGCTCATCGTCAAACTGTGGCTGCATCTTTCCAAGAAGGCCCAGAAGAAGCGCCTCAGCAAGCTCGAGAGCGACCCCAAGACCAGGTGGCGGGTGGGACCCACCGACTGGAAGCACTTCAAGCTCTACGACCGCTTCGTCAAGTACTCGGAAGAGGCCCTCCAGCGCACGGACACCGGTTTCGCTCCCTGGACGGTGATCGAGGCCACCGACGATCGCTATCGCGAGGTGACGGTGGGCCGGACCGTCCTCGAGTCCATAAAGGGGCGGCTGGCTGCGAAAAAGGCGGAGGCCGCGCCGCCCCGGAAAATCGTCCCCCCGGGGGATGTGGTTTCCGTCCTCGACCGGATCGACCTCGCCCGAACGGTTTCCGCGAAGGACTACGACCAGAAGCTGGCGAGGCTCCAGGGCCGGCTGAACCGGCTGGCCCGCGCGGCCTGGGAGAAGAAGGTTTCGAGCGTTCTCGTCTTCGAGGGCTGGGACGCCGCGGGCAAGGGCGGGACGGTGCGCCGGCTGACCTCCGCGATGGATGCGCGTCTTTATCGCGTCGTGCCCATCGCCGCTCCCACCGACGAGGAGCGCGCGCACCAGTATCTGTGGCGTTTCTGGCGGCACATCCCGCGCGCCGGGCGGGTCACCATCTTCGACCGATCCTGGTACGGCCGCGTGCTGGTGGAGCGCGTCGAGGGCTTCGCCCGGGAGGAGGAGTGGAAGCGCGCTTTCCAGGAGATCAACGAGTTCGAGGACCAGCTGGTGGAACACGGGACCATGGTCACCAAGTTCTGGGTCCACATCAGCAAGAACGAGCAGCTCCGGCGCTTCAAGGAACGGCAGAAGACCGAGTTCAAGCAATACAAGATCACCGAGGAAGACTGGCGCAACCGCAAGCAGTGGGAGGCCTACGAGGGCGCCATCAACGAGATGGTCGTCCGCACCTCCACGCGCGGCGCGCCCTGGGTGATCGTGGCGGGGAACGACAAGCGTCATGCCCGGATCCAGGTCCTGGAGACGGTGTGCCGGCGGCTCGAACAGGCGCTCGGCTGAGGAAATCACCATGCACAAATACATCGTGATGGGACCGCAGGGATGCGGCAAAGGCACCCAGGCCAAGATGCTGGAGAAGGAATTCGACCTCGTCCACATCAGCGTCGGCGACATCTTCCGCTGGCAGGTTCAGCACCACACCAAGCTGGGCGCCCGGGTGAAGAGGATCGTGGCCCAGGGCCACCTGGTGCCGGACGAACTGGTGAACGAGGTGGTCACCGACCGGCTGGAACTGCATGACTGGAACTACGGTTTCATCCTCGACGGTTTCCCGCGCAACGAGAACCAGGCCGTGTTCTTCCTCGAGCGCTACGATGTCGACGCCGTGCTCCTGATCGAAGTGCCCGACGATGTGGTGCTCGAACGCATCATGAGCCGGAGGCTGTGTTCGAACTGCGGACTCGACTACAACCTCATTTTCCATCGGCCGGCGAAGGAGGATGTGTGCGACGTCTGCAAGGGGAAGCTCGTGGCCCGGGCCGACGACAACCCCGATGCGGTGAAGGGCCGGCTTCAGGACTATCGCGAGAAGACCCAGCCGATCATCGACCTGTTCCGGCGCAAGGAGCTGGTGGTGGCGGTGGACGGAACGAAGAAGGCGGCCGAGATCCAGGGCGAGTTGAGGGAGCGGTTGAGCCTGCCCGGGGTTTTGGCCTGAGTGTTGAAGACTGAATGGGAGGATTGCGTCATGAAAAGACTGATCGCCGTGGTCGCGCTGCTGGCCCTTTCGGGAGCGGCCTACCCCCAGATGCCCGCGTCGTCCGCCCCCGCTCGCCCTCAGAAACTGGATCCGGCCGAGGCCAAAGCAGGAGAGGTCATCTACCTCAGGTACTGCGCGGCCTGCCACGGGCGCTCCATGAAGGGAGACGGCGCGGTCGCCTCCGGCCTGGTGAACGTGCCTACCGACCTCACCACCCTTGCCGCGAAAAGCGGCGGAACCTTTCCCTACGAGCAGGTTGCCGCGATCATTGACGGCAGCAAGACTTCGCGCATCCACGGCACTCCGGACATGCCGGTATGGGGTGAGGTCTTCGCGGTGACGACGGGAACCGAGGCGCCCTCGGCCGAAGTGGCGGTCCGGCGGATCACCCATCACATCTGGTCGCGGCAGGAAAAAACACGCCCTGCTTCCGCGAAGAAGTGAGGCCGTGATGACGGAGAATTCTGCGGCTGGTCGAGCCGTTAAAGTGTCGCTTGAATAACTTGAGGAGAAACGTCATGAAGAAAGCTCTCGCCGTCGCCGCCATGCTCACCTGGTCCGCCGCTGCATTCGCTCAGAATCCGCCGGATGCCCCTCCCGCAGGGTCGCCCCCCGCTCCCACCGACACGGTGAAGACCGCGCCGGGCCCTGACCTCGGCGAGGCGGCCGCCGGGGAAGTCATCTACTTCAGATACTGCGCGGCCTGCCACGGTCGTTCGCTCAAGGGCGACGGCCCGGTTGCCCCGGGTCTGGTGAAGAAGCCGATCGACCTCACCGTGCTCGCGAAGAAGAACAACGGGGTCTTTCCTTATGACAAAACCGCTGCGATGATCGACGGCCGCCAGACCACCCGCACCCACGGCACGCCGGACATGCCGGTCTGGGGCGAGATCTTCGAGCTCACCAAGGGCACGGACGCTCCGGATGCCCCCTCCGCGGTCAAGCGGATCACCCACTACGTTTGGTCGCAGCAGGCGAAGGCCGAGAAGAAGTAGCCGCTCTTCGCTTTGCGCGACGGCTCTTTCCTGGGGTACGCTCCGCCTCCCCAAGTTCGGGGTCCATGTCAGGAGCGAAAATGAAAGCAATCTCGAACCTCGGCCTTCTCTCTCTCG
>Ga0163153_10001641_pt1 | contig 35104 bp, 32 predicted proteins | sample OliLakLV19MP6IB1_FD_148629 | JGI IMG/M metagenome (GOLD analysis project Ga0163153, IMG submission 148629) | Freshwater microbial mat bacterial communities from Lake Vanda, McMurdo Dry Valleys, Antarctica - Oligotrophic Lake LV.19.MP6.IB-1 | ecosystem: Environmental > Aquatic > Freshwater >... | reverse complement strand
TGGTGGTGGTGGTGGTGGCGGTAGAGTCACTTCTCCAGGCTTTGCCGTCGCGAACGTTGCGACTCCCGGAAGTATCCCCGGAGTGCAGTCCTCTGCCCCTGCGGGGAGCGTTTCTCCTGGTGGTGGAGGAGGAAGGAGAGGCGGTGGATTCGCTGCCGCAGTAGGTCAGACGGCTAGTCAAGCCACGGGGGCGCCCATTAGCGGATTACAGGGAATGGTAAGCCGGTTTGGCGTTCCGGGCGCAATCGTGGCGGGTGCAGCATTGGTTTACAATTACGGGGCGGGACTATACCAAGAAAACAAGATGGCTAACCTAGAATACGATACCCACGAGGTGTTGAGAGAGAGGTCTAGGGCTGGCACCATTAAGGCTAACTTTAATTCCAATATCCACCGTCTCAGGGGTGGAGACATCTCCTACGGAATAGCGATGGACACGGTGCATAAAGATAAGGCAGTAATGCACGCCATCACAAACACTACCGATAAGCGAAAAGAGCTTGCCCTCATGCAGGCCGGAGTAATTGACGCCACACTGAGTGGCGGTGCTCGAAAGGTCAGTTCCGTGGTGGGAGGGTTTGCAGCCTCTGAGGTAGATTCCGGAGGGGCGGGGATTAAGCGTTCAGCATCGCTAACCGCTAGAATTATAGCAAAGGGTGCCTTAGCTATGATTCCTGGGATGGGAGGAGGATTAGCCTCACTAGTCAGTACTTCTGACCATGACAATAAATCAAGGACCAGTGTATTTGCACCCGAAGTGATGGGGAAAGAGGTACTGGCAATTAAAGAAGAGATTGCTAAAAAGGATGTAGCGGTCGCCCAGTCAGAGGCGCTGCAACAACAGTACGCTATTCAGCGTGCAGCGATGGATGTTAGATTCTCGGAGACGCTAAACCAAAAGTATGGGTCCTCGATGGGGGATACCGCCGCCGCTAGACATGGGTTTCGAAGCACGGGATGGATAAAAAATAGAGATGGAGTCATCACGGGAGTGGCGGAGATGGAACGGGAGCGACGGTTTACGGGGGCCGGGTTCAGCATGGGAGAAGGGGACTCTCTCAGACATCAGGTAGGTAGTACTGTCGGTAGAGGAGCACTCAAAGGACTGCGCGAGATAGGACTGCTCGCTCAACAGGCGGGAGGGCTTGGGAGTGCAGCCGACCTGTTCCGCCAGGGGGCAATGACCTCAGGGTCAACTTCTGGCGCTGGTGGGTACCTCAACATGGTTAGACAGCAAATGTCAAAAGTCGAGGGGAAGGGGTTAACAGTGGGGTTGTCCAGTATGCTCCACCGCATGGGGGAATCTAACGTTGCTCTAGCTGCATCTGGACAGTTAGGGTTCGACGGAAACATAAATGCGTACATGACCGGAGCTGCCGGATTGATTGGCGGGCAGGGGCAATCAGACGGAGAACAGCTCAGGAATGCCGCTATGTTTGAATCTGGCGTCTCTATGCTCAATCAGCGGAAAGGGTCTTCTGGTTTTAACATGGCCAGTAATACTCTCGGCTCTGTTGCTGCCGCTGGCGGAAAATACGGACTTCTCTCTATCAGAATGTCCGAGATGTCTGAAGAGCAACTCCAGTCAATTGCCAATGGCGGAAAAATTGATGAAGGACTTGCCGACATCGGTATGACTCAAGAAGCTGCTCGAACGAAGCTGTCCTACAGCAATAGAGTAGACACCTTCGCGAAACGAGGATTCATGGCGGAGGAGGGGACTAAAACCAAAAAGTTTATGGACCTTACCAAGGCTAAATACGGCGGGGACTTCGCCATGATGATTAAAGGAGAGACTTCAGGCCTCTCGAATAAGGAGAGAATCTCAAAAACAAAATCGATGCTAAATGTCCTTGGCAACGTTACGAATGTCAACGAGCTATATGCCAGACTAGTAAAGGACAACGTCCTCAAGGCGGGTGATATCGCCATCAGCGGGCAAGGCGGTCTAACAAAGTTAGCTAATGAATCCCACGCTGATGGGACAAAAAGAGACGAGAAAGCTCTTGTTGATGGGTCCCCCGCTGCGATAGCGGCGGCCAAAGGAAGCCAAGACAAACAGGACGAATTGGCCGCCGGAAATAAAAACGTGCCAATGCCAACGGGCGACCCTGGACAAAATATAGAACAGCAGACCCGGTCCTTTGTTACAGCTATAAAGACAATGACTGATGCCATTAACGCGGCTACCTTGCGGGTGAAGAAAGTTCAGTAATGCCGTATAAAGAGCATTTAATCGACTGGTATAAGGGTGCCGACCCTCACAAAATCGACACCAATTCTGGATGGGCAATCGCCATCGTCGGGTTGGGACTGCCTGTCACTTTTAGTCGCGACAACTTCGCGGCTCAGGGGCGAGTCGTCGAAGGGGCTTTCTCGCGAAAGTCTCTTCCACTAGTGTTGTCGGATACAGTGGTGTCATGCCAGGTCCAAAACAACAAAAAGGGGCACGTCAAAAATTTAAATGCGACCATACTGCCCGAACTAAATCTACTCAATCACGAAAACGTATTGCCCGGAGATTGGGTTCTAGCGTGGTTCTGGAACAACGAAACCGACAAAAATCGAATCCTAAAAAACCTGGCAAGCGCGCTGCGAGCGAACGACCGGAGCAGTGGACTAAAGTTCCTCGGTCGCGTCCACAGTATCCGCAAAACGGTTAGCGTCTCCGCCGACGGAAAACGAGAGGCCAGATATAATCTGCAAGCTTTAGGATTCGACGAACTCGATACCTCGTTATTCTACGATTTCAATTTGGCAACGCTGGCCAGTCAAGATACTAGTGGGTCCAAGTTCTCGGAATTTATGGCGCAGATGGGTCTAGATTTTTTCGCATTTGTGGAAAAATCCATACAGGGGATTGTAGAGCAGAAAGATAACAGCGCAGAAATAATCGAGCAACTGGTGAATATCGTGGTGGGAAGAGGGATTATTAAACCTGTTGTGCAGGAAGCGCTAGACAACGCGCAAGACCAAGCGAGAATAACAGTCGCCAAACAAGGCAATCCTGGAAATGCCATTAGCGACGAGAGACTACAAATTACGTCGCAGAGTCGGGAAGCGCCCTTCGCGTATTTAGTCCCTGTATCGGTGGCCACCGTGTTAGGGCGGAGTACTAGTGAAAAATCCAAAGAAGGTGTGTTCGGATATTCGGACATACTAGACACCCTGATAGGGGTCCAAACATATGAAGTGAATCCTGACGACAAATCTGGAGGATACGGCTCCTACTTTTTCCCCCCGAATTCCTCATTCTATCCAGTTCTGGATATGGAGGTAGGAATAGGCAATCGAAAGCGGACCCCTGACACAATTAAGGGTACTCACCTGCCGGTCGGCCCCACCTTTGTAAACAAGCCTTTGATGTCCGCACTTCAACAGTATATCAATCCGTCAATTAACGAGATATATACCGCACTGAAAATGAACGACGGTGGAGATATAGTTCCTACCGTGGTTGCCAGACAGATACCGTTCTCGACAGAGGCAATAAAGCAGAAGGACGAATTTCCGCTCACTAAGTTCATGTCTCTTCCTCGGTGGGTTATCCATCCGTCTATGGTCTCAAGCTTTGACGTGGGGCGCTCCAATGCTAGCCGAATTAACATGGTACACGTCTACGGCGACGCATCTCTATTTGGCGACAACGTAAACATCACAAGCCAAATGGTGCTCAACCCTCCGATTTTCGACAATATAGACATCGCTAGAAGCGGCATCAAGCCCTATATGCAAACGGTCAATTGTGCCATCCAGGACCTAACCAGACCCGATGGTGGAAGGGTTTGGATGGAGGCAATCTCTGACTGGATGATGGGAGGACATCTGACCCTCAACGGTACTATCACCTGCACAGGGATTCAAGCGCCCGTAGCGGAGGGAGACAATGTAGAATTTGAGGGAATCGTCTACCATATCGAGTCCATCAATCACGCTGGCTCCATTACCCCCGATGGACAAAAACAGTTCGCGACAACTATGAGACTGAGTAATGGGATGCCAGACGACCAATCAAACGTAGTTAATTTTCCACGGTATCCAGGTTTCGTCAACTGGACGAGAGACGACGTGAAGAAAAATAAACAATACACGGTACACATAGAACAAGAGGCCGAGTCGAAGTCGGTTGAACGAGAACAGACCGGAGGGGAGCAAGTCGTCTCGGTAACCGAAGAGGACCGAGTCGTCTCGGTTAACGAAGTCATTGGAGATGAAGACGCACTTACGTCCCTAGACCCCGGAGAAAGTGTGGAAAGGTAATGAGTGACGATGTAATTCCATCATTCATGTCTACTAGGGACGTACAGAGTTTAAATCCTTACGACAATGGTAGCTTTTCTAACAACCTACTACGAGTAGGAGAGGTTAAATTAGTAATCTACCCAGAAGATGCGCGGTCAGTCACCAAAAAATTCATCGAATACGATGTCATGGTACAGCATCGGGAGGGCGGCACTGCCACAACGAAAATGTACTCTAACTGCCACCTGGCTGATGCGTTGTCGGGATTCGCTGATACGTATTTTAGAGTATTGAGAACGCCAGACAAGCAGCCCGCCACTACGGGGAACAAGACTGTCAATCCGACATCTATAGGGTTTGGTTCCAAGGTCCTCATCCTGTGCATCAATGCAGCACATGCCGAGGCGGTTATCATCACCGGCATCAGAGATAGCCGACTGTCTGACAAGGGCCGAAAGGGGAAAGGAATCCATCTCGAATGGACCTACAATGGCGTACAGTTCAGAATAAATGATGACGGCAGTTTCTCGGTAGAGAAATCAGGTCCCACGCAGGCGGACGGAACCAGAGACACTCAACGGGGTCCAGACACTGCCGCTAATACCAAGGTATCCGTAGATACTAACGGCTCATTCATCGTGCAGACAAGAGACGGCAGGCAGTCTATAACCATAGACAACAAGGCCAATACAGTCACCGTCCTCGGAGACAAGGACCTAACCCTACATGCAGAAAAAATCCACATAGGTAAGGGGGCGGACGAATCCGCCGTATTGGGTGACTCATTGGTAAAGACGCTAGAGGAACTCATCGACCAGATAAATAAAATAATGGTTCCTACAGCGTGGGGGCCTTCTGGCACGCCAATTAACAAGCCCGCTTTCTTGTTGATTAAATCGAAGCTGAGAAACTTCCTATCGAAATTCGTAAAAGTCAAGAAGAGCCCTTAATGCCTCTCTCTCAGCACCAGCTACAGAGCGCCCTAGAACAGGCGTTTAACAACCCTGCTGGCTCAGTAGGGCAGAAGGCGAGCGCCATCGCTCAGGCATACTCTAGATATTCCCAGGCCGCTATTAGCCCTGGCGGAGGTACTGTAGACCCTTCCGCTCAGATTGCGAAGCAGGCGACCTTGGCAAATAGTCTGGAAGCCGTTTTCAAGTCTGCGAAGAACGGCCCGGCCGTGGCAAATGGGATGGGGTTGGCCTTCTCCGTTTTTTGGGCGCTGCCGCCAACCGTCTTTATCGCCGTCCCTCCTGGACTGGTATCGGCCGCCATCCCGAGTACTCTTGTTGCTTCAATCGCTAGCTCCGGAAATAAAAACGACACCCGAAGGAGCGCTGCGAGCAAGTTGGCCAAAAATCTTCATCAGTGGACTACTACGGCAGTCATAGTCACTCATTTGCCGGTCCCTCCTGGTCCGATTGGCCCAATTACCTAATCTTTTAAAAAATGGCTAACGTAACAATAACACATTCCGCCAAAAAAACCGGAAGCGTTTCTCCTACAGACGTTTCGGTCACGCCGGAACAGATAATTGTGACCGCCTCAAAGGAAAATGGCGAGGCGTCGGCTTCTCAGTCGGATTCTTTTTGGGTGCAAAAAGACATCGACTCGTCTCGGTGGGACAAACTGTATCCATACCAATTGGTCATTTGCCAGGCGGAGGAAAAGGATGGGGAGATAACCCACAGAATCCCTCCCGATGGGAAAGTGTTCACTTTACCAATCCCTCCCGAGTCGATGTCAGTCAGTATGCCTTTTGCCATCTCTACCACCGCCACGTTGGGGGGCATCGTAGAGGAGCACAACGGAGCCCCGTTCAGGATGATAAATATCCACGGTTCGACCGGGGTACTCCCACGCAGGGGGGCGGCCGCACAGCAAAACACCCGGAATGTTGGTCAGGCTCTACTGGGTGGGACCATCAATGCGGCATCGAGGCTCGCCACTGATACCCTCTCCGCGTTCAGGAACGCCGTAGGGGAACTCCCAGAAAATACCAACCTTCATTCGCCTTCAGAATTTGATAAAGATAGTGCCGATTCTGGATTTTCCATTGGGAAGTCTACAGGGTATTACCAATTCCGTCAACTACAGAGATTTTTTGAGGACTACGCAGCGCTCAAAAAAACCCACCACGGAAGAAACTACCGACTGGCCTTCGCTATTTGGAAGGACCAGGCAGTCTATCTAGTCACCCCGCAAGTCTTCAATGTCAGTAAAAATGCTGGTTCTCCCCTGGAGTACATCTACGATATAAGCTTCAAGGCGTACCGGCGTATCGAGCTGGGGGCCGGTGGAACTCCTGACAGGGTCAGTACTAAAATTTCGAGAAACCCCAGCAAGGTCGCCAACATCCTCAATACGCTACGCTCGGCCAGGAACGCGGTAGAGAGCGCCCAAAACCTAGTCGGTGCTCTGCTGGGTGACATCAATTCTATCACTGAGCCTCTACGACAGGGTATATTACTAGCAAATGACTTATTGGGGCTGGACCTCACCGTAAAGGACCTACCAGAACAGATTAAAATAGATATCAACAGACAGATGGACTGGTCCAAGACGAAAATAGCACAAATAACCAGAACAGCTCTAATCACGGACGACAGAAAAAAGCTAAATATGAGTCGGGCTAATGACCCGGCTGTTCTGCAAAGAAACACATACAGAGGCAAGGTTTCGGGCGTCCAACAGGGAGTCACTAGTACTCCTCCCGATTTTACCAAATCTGGTGGAGGGGCTGAGGATATGGAACTCTCCTCTCTCAGGCTCGACAACACCATCAGAAAGCAAATTGCCGACGACTTGCAGGCAGCCCTCAGCAGAACTCGCAAGGACTTGGAGACTCAGAGAGATGATTTTAGGCGCCAGATAGACGCGCTCGCCTCCGCACTAGGAGCAGGTAGCGACACGTACAACGATACATATGGGATAACCCCCTTAATCGTGCGCCGAACTGCCCCGTCCGAGTCAGATACCACCCTCCTGAATGAGTTAAATAATGCAGCAATAGCTATGGATACCTTGGCAGCTACCTCTACCGATGAGTCTTCGTCGACTGAGGCCCGAATCCAGGCTATGGCGGGTTTGGCAAGAGGGAGTGGTACGGCGTTTCGGATTCCTACGTCAAAATTTGCAGTCCCGTTTCCCTACGGCTCCACCCTAGAGGGATTGGCCCAACAATATTTAGGAGACGTTTCTAGATGGCACGAAATAGCTACCCTAAACGGCCTCAGAGAGCCGTATGTGGACGAGATAGGGTTTAATGTTGACATAGTAGTAAATGGGTCTGGCAATGAGGTAGTTGTCCGGAAGTCTAGTCAATTTTATATAGGGCAAACTATCTACATTTGGTCTGACGGTGTGCGTCGTACCAGACGTACCGTTGACTCCTTGCGTGATGTGATGGAGAACACCATCATTACCGTCTCGGGAGACGGAGATATGAATCGATATACACTAGTCCAACGTGGGCGGGTGAGCGCCTTTTTGCCAGACACCGTAAACTCTCAGTCGCTAATCTACATCCCTTCAGACGTAGACCCCAAAGAGGATGACTATATCACAAAATCCATCCCAGGAGTAGACGAATTCGACCCCATGGTCGCAGTAGGAGGAGTCGATTTCCTGCTTGACAATAATAATAATTTGGTCGTGACCCCAAACGGAGATATCCCTTGGGCGGTCGGGTTGACCAATATAATTCAGAGCCTGAGAGTGGAGCTATCCGTCACTCAGGGGCAATTACTCCACCATCCGGGGTTCGGGTTACCTCTCAAGGTGGGGAATTCGACAGCCGATGTCTCCCCTACCGAGGTCCTGGACGCTGTTCGGAAGATGGTAACCAATAATCCTTCAGTTTCTAGAGTGGATGCGATAAGAATCCAAAAAAACGGGCCCGTCGCGTCCATCGACGCCTCAATCGTCGTCAGAGGGACGGACAGACCAGTGCCTATCCGATACGGGGTAAGAGGCGACTACCAGAAGAGCTAATCTTTTCCTCACAACATTAGAGGAACCCTCCTTGCCGGTCCAAATTCCCAAACCTTTGTCCTATCCCCAGCAATTAGGGGAAATGATTGATGCCGTCACCTCCCGCCTGGGGGTACGACGCCTACCAGTAGGCGGAGGTCTCCTCTCGATACTAGAGGCTGCTGCACAGGCAGACGTAAAACAGTCTCAAAACGTATTTAACGCCCTTCTGGCTACTGACCTGGACAGCGTCGACGGAGCCCTAGACCGCATCGGCGAAGGAGAGGGCATCCCCAGATACAGGGTGGCGAAGGCGACTGGAAGGGTGACGATTTCGGACACCAGCTTTGTCAAGAAGTCGTCAAAAATCTATCAGGGGTTATCAGCTCCCATTATCGGGTCACTGTCTGCAAACGTGGAGGACACTACGGGTTGGCCTTCCAGTGGTGGAGTGTACCTAGGTCGAGGCACGGCCAACATCGAAGGCCCCCTCACGTACAGTTCTATCACCGATTTTGGAGCCTATAAACGATTAAATCTCACGGGACCTACAACGCGGTTCCACAATCGGGGTGAATCCTGCATAGTCTCACAGGGTGGTGACAGAGCTGTCGGCCCGGGCACCCTTATCGCTACTCAGCAAGGCAGTCTTTCATCTGCCACCAACTTTGTGACCACTTTTTCGGTCATACTCCTGGACGGAGAAACAGAGTTAAGCGCCGTGGACGTTGTCTGTACCGTCTCTGGAGTGATTGGGAATATCTCTGCCGGACTGATTCGAGAGTTCGCTGCTAGTCCCCCATTCGTAGGCGCGACAGTCAGCAATCCAAGTCCATTTATCTCTGGGCGAGATGTCGAGACTCACAATAACTACCGCCAGCGTATCAGAGAGGTTCGCTCCTCTAAGCAAAGAGGCACAGACCTCTCGATAAAAAACGCCATCATTGGAGCTGTCTCCGCTGATGAAAACAAAAGGGTCGCCTCGGCCTCGTTGGTGCGGAACTCTGACCGGCCTTCGTACGTCTACATCGATGACGGTAGCGGGTACGAAGGAATTTCTGACGGGGTAGGTATTGAGACAATCGAGAACTCCGCCACGGGTGGAGAGGAACGATTCCAAACCCTTAACAGGCCGGTCGAAAAAGCGACCGTCAAGTCGTCCAATACGGCCCCTTTCGACATTGTAGACGGCGCTCCTCTGTCTGTTTCGGTTGGTGGAGTCACCAGCGTTCACTTTTTTAAGGAAAGTCGATTTAAGTCGATTTCGGCGGCGTCCTCTTACGAAGTCGTCTCCTCCATCAACTCTGACCCGCTGCTGAAGTGGTCTGCTCATACCTCTGATGGTGGCAAGCATGTTTCTATTTTTGCAAAATCCGAGACCAACGATGATATTCAAGTCGTCGACCTGGTCGGCCTAGACGCAAACGATTCCCTACTGTTCAGCACCACAAAAAAATACACTACACTACTATACAAAAACGACAGACTCCTATCAAAAGACGGCAACGTAGCATCATACTCTTCCAGACTATTTTCCGTATGGAATTCAATGTCTGGGTCTCAAACTCTCACCATCGCCGTAGACCAAACACCTTCAGTCACTTATACCTTCACAAATCAAGACTTTATTGACGCAAATACCGGCTATACAACAGTAGGGAAAAATTCTCTTGCCGCTTGGGCCCTTGTAATTAACCGAAAGGTTCCAGGGGTCACCGCATCTATTGAGTTCAGTTATCTCACACTGACCTCAAACCTAGGAAGAAACACGAATTCCAAGATTTACATATCTGGCGGCACGCTAGTATCTAATTCTATGTTTTTGGTTGGCACCTCTGCCGGGCAGTCGAATGACTATTTCCTGGACCGGGGTACGGGGCAGATTTTTACTAATCAGTCCCTAGAGGCCAACGACTCGCTTACACTTGGTACTACCTGGACGCGAGGTTTTCTGGAAACGCCATCTATCCCTGTGACAACGGTCGCAACGGATATCCAGGCGTGGTTCCTCGTCGACGCTGACCCCTATTTTGTGCCTCATGGCGTGGGAGCAGGGACACTGATGACGGCTGACGTTGTGAGAATCACTAACTCTTCCAACCATATAAGGATGACCGCCAATACGGCAGACGCCTTCAAAAATGTTTCTCCAGGCGACTGGATGGTTTTGTCAGAGACAACCAACCTACCTAGTACACTGCGAAATGCATGGAGGGTTGTAGAATGCAACCTACTAGACCGAGTCGTAGTCGAGAAGCGCCAGATGCGTGCTGCTCGTATCGACGGAGCGGCCGTAGCATTGGCGCCCGCTGTCGCCAAACAATCAAAAATCCTCATCACTGGTGGATACACTCGGTCGGGGGATACTTCATCTGTGTGGATTCACTATGGGAAATCCCCCACGGGTGAGTGCGAAATTTTCGACCCGAATGTTGACGCCCTGACAGTCAACAGCACCACCTGGACGACCACTGGCCCGATGATTACTCCTCGGGCTCACCATACGGCTTCGCTACTCCCAGACGGCAAGGTTCTCGTCGTAGGTGGGTACAACCTCAACGGCGCCCTTCTAGCATCCTCTGAGATTTGGGACCCTACAACCAACCTCTGGACGGCAGGGCCGGTATTAGCAGTAGCACGCGCCGAACATTCAGCGACCGTGCTCACTTCGGGACGCGTTTTGATTGCGGGCGGAGTCTCGGTATTCCCGACTGCCACAACGAATACGGCAGTCGAATACAATCAAGCTACAAACACCTTTATTAACCCTACCACGATGGTAGCCGCACGGGCAGCTCACGGAGCGACTAGAATCCAAGCAGGTACAGAAATAGATAAGGTTTTCGTCACAGGCGGCGCCGATTCGACATTTGGCGGGGGTGTCCTCGACACTACAGAGATGTATAACCCAGCAGCTCCTGCATGGGTCGCCAGGGCCCCGATGACCACCATTCGTGCCTATCATGGGGCTGCATCGGTGTCTACGGCTACCGGTAAGGTACTGGTTGCCGGTGGGGAATTTGCATCCTCATATACGAAATTTCAACTCTACAACCCGACTGCCAATACCTGGGCAACGGAAGGGACGATAGAGACCGGATTTTACTTCGAGGACAAGCGAAACGGCCTGATTAAGCCGAGTGTCAACAATGTAGCCATTGCCTATGGCGGGTTTTATCATGACGGAATCTCGACAGGAGTTATTCGACATAAAAAATTCGACGGCAGTACAGAGACGTGGTCTACGATTGCTACTGGCTTCTATAATAGCGGAGTAGAACGTGCGTCCATTATGGGCATCGCCCTCACCGGGACCCCTGCGTCCCCCAATGCAAATAACGTCTGGTTCGGTGGTGGAATTAGCAAGCAGGGCGCAGGAGCTGGCGGTGGTTTCTCATTGGCTGTAGCTACTGGCGAAATGTGGGTCGATACTTCATCGGCTTGGTCTGTGCCTGACGACACAAGACATCTAACCTCTCTGCCCCTGCCCAACAAGGGAATCACGTTTGTCCGTTCGCTCAACGAAATTCACAAAGCGGTCATTCCGGCCGCCATCAATTACACGGCCCCGACCTTCATAACTCAACTAAATGCTCAAATCGAAGGAACCACTTCTTCGATTTTTCAGACATCGAAAATTAGGATAGAGACGAACAGCTACGACGATGAAGGAGACATCAGTCTAGTCTCGTCGACTAACCTCACTGCATTGCCAATCGAGGTGGGGACCCAAGGCAACTTGACGGGGCATCTCGCCTCGGTCGAGTCGAGCAGAGGTATCGGAACCCCTCACGACTTCAAGGTTATCAACAATATGGGCAAGGCGGCGTCGGCACATACCGCAGATGCCCAAGAGACCTACCATTTCCCCTCGTCCTCCGCACTCGGGTTTAGCCCACCGGCTTCGACCTCAATCGTATTTGGACTGAAGCGCCTCACTGGAGGTAGGAATCCGTATTGGTGGCAGACTGCCTTCACCGCCGGGACCGACCCTCGCGTCAGAGAGTACGGCAACACAAGGTCGACAGTTGTCACCGTGGCCGCGATAGAACCTCAGTCTACATCTAGATTGGTCGTAGGTCTAAGAGAGACGCTACAGGCTGAGTTAGGCGCTACTGCCCCTGTTGTTTTTGCAGCCCCATTTGCAATCGGACCTCGGGACAATTTAACAGCAGTCATCAATAGGGACCTAACATCTGGGCGTTTCCCAATCCAAATGTGGCGCCGACTGAAGCCTGCTGGAGTAGTGTACGGTTCTCAAGTAGAGCTTTCGGACTACGACGGCGGAACAGTTCCACTGGCCAGGAGTTTTGGGATAGAGTACGACTTCAATGATTTCGCAGTCTACATGAAGGCTCGCGCCAAGTCGCACTCGGCTGACGCTGCGAAGTCTACCTTGTGGCGATTCTACCGCCACGGGCCAGACGGTAACTCCGCAGTCGTAAGATTTACATATCCGGCATTGCCAGACGCCACCGTAGACGTAACAACGGAGCAATTGCAGACCAGTGTCACGAACGACCTAGCAGGCGTTCAAAAAGTATTCGCCAATATCGTTTTGGGGTCGGGTCCGGCAAAAACAGGCTCTGCGATAAATGCAACGTCCAATGTAGCAGTAGCTCGGTGCAACCAAACCGCAGGCGTGTGGGACGTTTATGTTGTTTCCGGTTTTTCCGTAGTCGAGGTAGAGCGTTCCAGCATAGGAGGCACAACCCGTCTACGAATTCAAATGCCGAACAACGGCGTAGTTGCAAACGGACCACAGAGTACCGGTCTAGTGGCTGGTAACGTCCTGTGGTTCGAGGCCTCTAACCCTGCTCCTACCACTCTGTTTAGCGGCAGCTTTGCAATTAGCTCTGTCGGTGCATTTAACGCAGGCACCGGTCAGCAAGATATCATCATACCAGCAGGCGTTCTCAATGATAACACTTCTGCTTATACTCTAACCGCTACCCCAGGGACTCTGTCCTACGATAGCACGGGAGAAACTGCTTGGGATGGGACCGTAGCTGTAGGAGACTTGTGCCGTCTGGACAGCGGTTATTTTCCTGCTGCGTACGTAAATAATACGATGAGAATCGCCAGCCTAGGTCGACAACACTTACGCTGTCGGTCACTAGACCTCACTGCCGCTGGTGCTCAAACAAGTCTAGTGTGGACTCAGTTAATTGATACGTCCGACATTTCTCTATTCGGCGCTCCTACCGGTGCTGTTTCGGCCATCGTGGCGTCGGTCAACGCACTCCAAACATCTACGGGGAAGTCTCCTATCAGTGGGACTGTCATCGGTACAGGCCTCGGAGTAATTGACAGAGCGACATGGGATGAACTCAACGACAAGGTCGCAAGCTACAACCTGACTGATGGCGTGAACTACGTTCAGCGCACTATCGACCCCCTATTGATTACAGACAATACGCAGTTCCTCCTCAAGGATGCAATCGCTGCTGGATTGCAGACCGATTCTGACTGGATTAACGAGGACGTGAGAATCTCTCCAGTGACCGTGGCGAATGTGGTTAATTGGCTACAGACTCCTGCTATTAGCGGTCTGTTTAGCGTAGCGGAGGTCGCCGACTCGGACGACGGGAATCGCGTCCAGATAGCCTCCCTTTACCCAGGTAGTCTGGGGTCGGTAGAAATCCAGGGGGGACTAGCGAACAATACTACGGCCGCCATATTCGGCTCAGGAGCACTTATCCCTCGTGCAGGTAATCAGGCAAGCTTCTACAACACGGTCAAGCGCGGAGAGACTGATGGTCTGATTGGTGGTCGGTGGGTTGCCATCGACAACCTAAATACGCTGGTGAAAACCAGCTTCTGGAACTCGGGCACCACTGCCGCCGTAGACTCTACAGGTTTGTGGACCTTCAGCGCCAATCCATTCGTGGTCGTCAAGACGCTGGACGAATGCCGCGTGGAAATCGAAAAGGTAGGAAACTTTGTAGCTATTAGAATCCCTCTAGCCTCTAATACCTTCTCGGTTCCTACCTTGCCTGCCCAGGCCAAGGAAGGGGACTTCATCTACCTGACAGCGCCAGTGCTGAACCGGTCCGACCTGTTACCTATCGCGCTGGCTAATAAGGGAGTGTTTAGGATTGTCAGAGCCACGGAAAACGAAACCGAAATAACTATATGGATTGAGAATCCTACAGCAATAGAGGAAATCTCTATTTGCAAAATCAAGACCCTAGACAAATCATCTACCATTCCTGGTGACACTTGGCAGGTATCTACTCCTCTGTTTGGTTCTGCGAACAGGCAGACGTGGAAGGTGTCGGAGGTCGGTACTTCCACTGTTGGTGGCGAACAGTTTTCGACGGCGGTGATACGTGTCGACACGTCGCAAAAAGCTCCTGCAATCGTCTCTCCTGCATTGGCGTTCGGTACCGATACAGGTCTAGTACAGTTGAGAGAAGGGCTCCCCGCTCGGTTCTTCAAGAAAATCATCTGTGTGACTCCAAACGGAACCGATTCGGAATACGCAGACGTTCAGTTCGATTCCGAATTCGGGTATACCCTCAGCTCCGCTTCTGCTGGCTCGGTCATTACCGCCCTGGACAAATTGCAGTTCCCAGGTGGTATTAATGAGGGCAATGACGGTTACAGATATTCGACAGGCCTCATCGGAGAAGCCAACAGGATTATTTATGGTGACCCAAACAGCTCTTCCTACCAAGGGTACGGCAGCAATGGTGCTCAAATCCTGGTTAGCGGTCCCCTGGTCAAGAGGGTCTCCGTAGCGTTGGCAATCCGGGCCAAAACCGGACTGGTTAGCTCAGACCTCACCAACCAGGTCAAGTCTGCCACCGCGTCTGTAATCAATAAATCGCCAGTTGGGGTGTCGATTTCTCTGTCCGATATTATTGCTGCCGTCGCGGACATTCAGGGAGTTGTGGCTGTATCTATCGTCTCTCCGACATTTTCGTCCAGTTCGGACGTAATCGAGGTAGGCCCGTCCGAAAAACCATTGGTGGTGAATTTCGATAGCGATATTCTGGTGAGTTTCGTGGGAGAGTAATCTATTTAGGGACCAACTATGCTAATTGCCCGCAAAGATAAAGCAGTCAGAATCCCCGTTATTCTGCTAAACGCGTCAAATCTTCCCGTCACCGCCATGACGGCAACAAACTTGGACGACACTACAGGTGTCGGCAAGATAGGTGTGATAAAATCAAACGGTACGTACGTCAGCTTGACACTGGTGAATGGGACTACCTGGCACGAAATTGACAGTATTAAGGCTCCAGGGTTGTACCACGTTACCGTCCCTCTGACGGACACCAACCTGATTGGGTCGCTGATGTTGATTATACGTGCGGCTAGTAGTGAATTTAAAACCAGTTACGGCTCGGTCTCCGTGGAAGAATTTCACCTTGCCTCCCAAGTCGCAAAAAACAACTGGCAAATCCACACAACAGGCGCAGAAGCCAATCGATTAGTAGTATATGATGACGATGGAACAACAGTTCTCATTAGATTCGACCTGAAGGACGGTACAGGAGCACCTTCAACTAGTACAGTTTTTGAAAGAGATAGGGTATAAATATGGCATGGACAGTAGCTCACTCAAACCTCACGGACTTCTCCATACTTGGGCAACAGTTGTTCGCCTTAAAAACGGGGCTCAAGGCGGCTGGTTGGACAGTAGTCGCATCAGGAGACGGAAATGCTCTGTCGGCTTCTGGTTCTGACGTGATTACAGGGAACGGCTCAGGCGCCAATGGGTATAATAACACTCGCGCCTGGGTCTGCCTTCAACAGCCTACCGGCGGCACTTCTCCCTATTCTGGGAGTCGCCAAATAGTATTGCAGAATGGAGACGACCTTTCCACTCAGGCCCGTTTTGTTTATTCTCCTGGAGGGACTGCGGCCCTAGGGTCGATTAACGCGAACACTTGCCCGACATTTTCAGACCAACTAATGATATGTGGTGGCGGCACTCCGGCCTCCCCTACGTGGGAAGCCGTAAACACCTACACCGCGTCCCCCGGAACGGGCCACCTACTAGTAGGAGGAGCTGCGGAAAATTTTTCCTGGGTCTGGACTGGTTCCGTAGGAGCTAATACTATCCAAAACTTCTGGTTTATGGATGCCTGCCGTCGAGCGAATGCTACCGACAACGACCCCTTCATACTTATGAGCATGAATGGCGGTGCCCCTGGCACCGCTATTGGGATTGCTTCGCTTGAGGGTCAAGCAAATGGTAGACCGAAAGGCCAATTCCCCGCTGGTTTCTTGGGTGTCGGCCTCTATAATACCATCCCAGATAACAACGCCCACACGCAGTTGAGCGGGAACGCCTTCGAGGCCAATAAGGACATCTTGGTCACTCCATCTTGGGTACGGACTAAAACAGTCGGAGGCGCAGGTGGATATAAAGGACGCAGCACGCTGTTCCGCGTCAACAATAACACTTCGCGAGGCACAAACGACAAATACACCGTGACGGTGACTGGAGACCGATTGGAAATTGGCTCTGCTAACTCAAATAAAATCGCCTTGTGTTTTTGGGACAATAGCGCGTTATAGGTTAATTAATTATGCCAACGTACACAGCATGGGAAGCGGAAGATTATGACGACGAAATAGAATACGCGGAGGCTTCTATCCCCAGCATGGAAATCGACGAACTGGGCAGTATAGTAGAAATCATACCGTCTCAGACTTTTAACGAGGGCCAAGGCATTCCATAGGGCGACTTCTCTTGCCCCTAATCTTTGGATGGTCTAAGGAGCCATATTGCCTTTAATAATTTCATCTGGATACGGGTCAAATCAGCATATTTCTACGTCCGGATACGCAGAAGGATTGCTTGTCTCATACCTTTTCTCTCTCGAATCAGTAGAGCTACCCACACCCTCTAGAGTGAGGGCTAGATTCAACAGGGAGCCCAATGTCAGTACCGGTGGTTCTTCTTCTAGAGGAAATGTTGTCGCGAACTGGACCTTGACAGGACCTTCCGGCAACGTCCCAATCCAGATTGCCTCCGTTTTTGTCGGAGATAATGAGGTCATCGACCTAGGACTTTTCGGCGACCTCGTCCCTGGTAACTACACCCTTTCGGTTGTTACGACGGTCGAATCCTCCGACATCCCTCCGTACACGATTGACCAAAATTCCGTAGCCTTCGTCCTGACGGAAGTGGCTCAGGACCCCATCAGCTTAGGGGCTAGTGGGTCTACCTCCCTGATAGGTCTGCCGGATTCCGATTCTGACTATTCGGGTTGCATCGACCTAGTGAACCGCCTTTTTAACCCCGGCTACCGCAACAAGACGGGGTGGAGTGCCTTGGTTGCAGGTATAGCAAGAGGGGACTGTATCGTCAGCACCCAGGCAAAAAATTCTTTTGACCAGTTTTTTGTCTCCACGGCTATCGAAAGGTATCTAGCCAAAAGAGGTGCTGACTACGGCATCTCCAAACCGCTTAAAACCGGTATGCCAGATGACAGTTATCGAAACTTAATCATCAATTCTGTATCGTCTAAATTAAATCAAGATGCTTTTTTAAAGGTCCTCAAGATATTTTATGGGCTGGACGCAGTAACCGGATTCTCTCAGACGGTAAATTTCGAGCCATTTATCTTGTTTGAGGGAGCACAGCTCCGCCTCCTAATAGACGAAAAATACGACGTTGAAGTCGTATTCAACAGGCAGGACTTCTCCATCCTGCGCAGAGCAACGGCGGAAGAGGTAGCTGCGGTCATTACTCGTGCCTTATCGGTTTCTAACGCAGGCGGTTTTGCAGCGCCTCACAGAGACTCCGTGACTGGAAAATACTCTGTACGAATCTACTCTGGCTCTATGGGGTTGACCTCCTCCGTCCGTGTCACGAACGGGACGAGCCAGATAGCTCTACAGTTCCCATCCAACAGACTACCTCTTCAGAGCCCTCCACCTTCCGCTCCGTCGTGGACCATTACGATATTGCCTAACGGCCGGGCAAGGTACTCCTGCAACCCTAGCACTATGTACGACTTTAGCAAGGTGCAAGTCGACGACTATATCGTCATTCTAGGTCAGGAGTATAATCCAGGGAATCGGGGGGCATTTAAGATAGAGTTTGTGAACTACTCCTACAATGGTTCAACACTTCAACAGTGGGTAGAGGTAGCGAACCGCAATGCCGTCAACCAGGTTATCACACAGATAGAATACAGTTCTGTCAATTTTTTTGAACCAAGAAAACTGACCCAGTACGAGTACCCTGGCCACTCGATTGTATCTCAAATCAATGGTAAGGCCTTGGTGTCTATCCCCGCCACCACTCTGGTAGTGAGCAGGAAAAACCTTGAAGCGGCCTACCTGAATCAGAACACTTCGATTCCTTTTTCGTCGCTGAGTAGGAATCCGGATGGAAAAACTACTATTGTCACCGGCTCGGCCCATCTATTAAATCCTGGAGACTCCTTCATTGTTGATGGATTCGTTCCTCAGTTATCTTCGCCGCCATCTGGTAGTCAGTCAAACTCTGGCACTTATTCGACGTATAATGAGGCGAGTGGTCGGTCTTGGTTGAGTTCAGTTTCAAAGCTGGCGTTTGGGTTCACCTATGAAGGAACATACTTCAAGAATGTCATAGATGTCGACAACGACCTCTGGTGCATCGGAGGAGTACTGCTGGCGAACAACGGTACCGTTACTGCGAAAAATACGGCAAGTATTTTTAGTCTAGTGTCGGAGACAGAGGACTCGAATAAACGCAGACAGCACTCCTATAAGTGGTACACCGGGACCGTCGCAGCCGAATACAACCTAGGGACGGCCGTTAGCATACCTGAAAGCGGTGCAGTACTTAAACCCTACTTAATTGGCGGATACCATAACACGCCTTGGGGGAACACTACCGCTAACCCGGCTGTTGTTGCTGCCGTTGCTGTAGCGACAAAAATCAAACCCAAGGAGGAAGTTCTTTCCCTCCTCCAACTGAGTGATACGGAAGGGGTTCTCGCTGCGACTCCTATCTGGTTCTCGTCTAATCCATTATCTGGACACCTATTGACCGTTACTGACGGAGTCACGACTCGCACCTACGGGTTTGGAGCAGGAGGGGACGTTACGGTTACTATTGGTGGAACCGTTGCAGCAACAAGGTCAAACTTGACCGCATCGATAAATGGAGACGGAGGAGCAGCGTGGGGAGCTACTGATGCGATATCTCTGGAGGACTTCCCGACTACCGGCGCTGTTGTGATTCACGAAGACTCCGTCATAGCGTCAAAATCAGGTCTTCGAATTTTTGGCGATGCTGGTCTTGCTACATTAGCCTTAACAGTTAATTATGCCGACAACTCGGTAACGCGCCCCTCTTATTTAGGCGCTGTCGCTATCTCTCTACCTGCCGCCAACCCTGGAGGCGGGCGTGCTGGCTTCCATAGAGTTTTATTGTCTGTGGCTACAGACGACACTCACGAAGTCCTGAACGGTGCAGGAAATATATTTAGGCGTTGGGTTGGTACGTGGTCCTTGGCGATGAACTGGGTGGCTACCGCTCTCACTGGCGGGACCCTGGTTACACCAGTGGCCGAGGCGTCCGCCATCTCTCTAGGGGCGACCATACTGGCCACAGGTGGGGTCACGATTTTCAACAAGGCATCGACCTCGATTCAGCAAAAAATCGGAGCAGGAGCTTGGACATCAGCATTTTCCTTGCAGTTTGCTCGATGTAATCACACCACTATCAAAATCAGCAACAGTCAGGCGCTGGTCATCGGAGGCCGTCAACCGGCAAACGATTTTCGTCGAACGGCATTGGGCTACTCTGGGTGGGACTTTGAGGACGCTCACGGAGCTGTCGAGTATGCGGGTCCGGTCAATGTGACAGTCGCCGGAAATGCCAGGTTAGCCGGAAAAATCGGGTATGGGACTAATCTGACCAACCCTTGCGTCTCCGTGGGAGGGGCCGGACAAACAACTCTGAATGCTACTCTGTTGGGCGCGTATACCATCTCTGGATGGATGACTTCCGGCAATGGATGCGTCCTACGTAACGGCACAAATTCAGTATCAGTCCTAGAGGCAAACAACGCCTTAATCTCGTTTGGTGTTGATATCAACGATGGCCGATTTTACGTGAGATGGATGCACGGTGCGGGGATAGAAATCGAAAAGAAGACCACGGCCACCATGGCATCGTTAATGCCCATCTTTTTGAGCAGTCCTTATCCAGTTTATTATCACTTTGCAATTACAAAAACGTATTTTGCACCGGCCCCTACAGCTACATTTACTCTGTATATCAACGGAGTCGTAGCGGGCAGTTGGACGGATACGGCCCCCTCGGGGGGAACTAACGGGGTATGGGCTCTGGGTCAAACAGACGTTATGATTCCTACCGCTCGGTATACTCAGTGTGTCGACCAAATCGGAATAACCTCAACCATTCTGACCGCCCAACAAGTTTGGGAACAGTATCTAGATGAAGTAGGAGTGGTCCACGAGAACCCATCCCATGCCGACGGCAGCGCAATAGGAAAACCTCTCAACAGTTGCGAGCTGGTCCCCATCAGCGGGAATGCGGTATTGACAGGGCCGATGGCTACGGCTCGGTTCTCCTTCGGGTCGGTCAAACTCCCCGATGGGCGAGTAATTGTGGCTGGTGGTTGTGGGTTCAATACCACAAATGATTTTAAACACTCCTCTTCTCAACGACAGACGGAGCTGAAGTCTGTAGAGATTTGGAATCCCGACCTGGGTGTGTGGGCACCTTTGCCGGACATGAACGACCCCCACTCGCATTGCGCGATGGGGTATTCAGCAGCGGAACACAAGGTTTATATCTCTGGAGGGTTTTCCTCCAAAAAAGTAGAGGTACTAAATCTAACCACGATGCGATGGGAGACAGGGAAAGCATCCGGCGATTGGGGGCTAGAATTAAAGGCCCACACGGGTGGAGGTCTGGTAGGTAACACTCTGGTGATTCCAGGTGGGTCGGTAGTTAATATAGAAGGCAATTATCCTCTATATGAGACGACGACCCCTCATCATTATTCGGTTTCTCTGGCTGGAGAAAAAATCACGGGTGGAGGTATCAATGAGCAAAATATTGCCCAATCTGGCACCTTTGGGAGCACAATAGTGTTCAATACCCCTAATCACAAATTCTGGACGACTACAGCCATTGCGGGAGGAACCGTCACCAAAGTGGGTGCCTCGGCAGCGGTCGAGATTGCAGGTCCGTTTGTTTATGACCAATTCGGCTTCACCGTCACTAATATATCCGCCACCGTAAATATGAAAATGGAGGTAGGACATACCTACGGTCTGGTAGACGTAGGAGCTGGGCAAGCCGCCGCTTTCCCAAACACTCCAGCCTTTGTCGTATTTAATTTTGGACGGGCGGACCAGGTAGGTCCCGTAAAGTACCTCGGGAAAATATCGAACTCGACCATCGTCCTGGACAGTGTGTTCAAATTCGGCAAGGTAGTTAAGGTTGGAGACTCTGTCAGATTCGTGACTGCTCGCCAGGCCTTCGCTCCTGGTGATTCGTCCGAGATTGGGGCTTTCTGGTTAACCGCATCGTCTGCCGGTCGGTCTGGGGCCATCAACACCATCAAGGGGATATCGGCCTTCGGCATCCCTCTAGAAATCACCGTCCGCTACCCAGGCGATAGAGGGCTAGGAGGTCAAGGTAGGCCCGTCAAAAACTCCTACAAATTGAGCGATATCGTTGCTGTGTTCTCGGGAGATAACGTCGATTTTGAGATAGAGGAATCTAGAAATGGCTAATCGTTTACTAGTTGGGGCACACGTAGTCGTATACCTCAATAACAGTCCGTTCGGGAGAGTAGCAGACCTGGCGTGGTCTGTCTCTACCCCCAAAAAACAACTGCACTGCGTTGACTGGCTCTCTCCAGTAGAGCTAATCCCTACCAGCCGAGAAGTACAGGCGTCAATGACTATTTTTAAGATGCACGGAGACGGGGGAATCGAGGCAGCAGGTCTAGCAGGGGCCTGGGGCGATTCGACGATGGAAAAGTATTTTTCCATTTTAGTGATAGACAAACTGTCAGATACTACCATTTTTAGGTCAGACAGATGTTCGGTGGTATCCCAATCGTGGAAAGTCGGCAGAGGGTACGTTATGGGAAGTATATCCTTCACCGGCCTACACTGGAGCAATGACGCAGGCGAGCGTAACCCCCAATAGCAATCTTTTTTTTGAGCGGATACTAATATTTATGGCCTCAGAACGACAACAGAATTTTCTAGGACAGCAACGTGTAGATGTTCCCCACCTGAGGGCTATAGAGTCTGGGGTGGCCAACGATTTTGACTCCCTAGTGGGTGTCGTAATGGCGGGGAAACTGCCTACCATTGCAACGGGATTTGACATCATTCTGACTGGTGCAATTGGCGCTGACGCAGAGCAGCTCAAAATCAACGTGGCCGCCGGTTCGGTAATCCATTACGAAGCGACCGAGGCAGGCTCCATCCTCAGAATCCCCGAAGACCGCCCCATAGAGGTGCTAAATAGCACCAACATCAGGGTGCGTGGGTCATTTACCCCTAATTCAATCAATTTTGTAGGTATCGACCTACACCGATATGCCGACGATACTACGTCAGACATAGTCCAGTTTATTGACCCAGACACAAACTCTGAGACGCCTATTGAAGTCCCGCTGGCCAGGGTACTCGATTATATCATCCAGATTTCAACTGCTGATTTCTCGAATACCCCAAACGTATGTCCAATCGCTAAAATCACGACGGATGCATCTAACCTCGTCACTCTCATAGTCGACGCCAGGAACCTGTTTTTCCGTTTAGGTGTCGGAGGGTCCTCCCCCTCAGCCGTGAGCCCCTATAGCTGGCCAGGAGGTCGTAGCGAGGTCTCTCCTCTCCTAGCCTCTATTGCCGGAGATAGGTCCATTTTCAGCCTCAAAGACTGGCTAAATGCCGCCATGACCCGTATTTGGGAAATTGGTGGTGGCGAATACTGGTACAGCCCGAACTCTGACCGGAATATTTTTTTCGGGAACCAGGGGCCTGTCTTTATCGGCACCGGGGAACACTACGAAGTGACGGGCGGTGACCACCTGCATTGGCGTGGTTGTATTTTCAATTTTGACAACTCGACAGGAATCAAAAACGAAATAGCAGACCAGTTGACGGATTCTGCCGGTCTCACAAACCTATCCGAGGGAGAGTGTCTCTACGTCGATTTGGACCGCACCCAAAACCGTGCTGGAGTCAATGCTCTGCCTCCCCAAAAGGCTACATTGGCAACGGTAGGGGCTTCGTCGCGCCCTGGGCAGCGCTGGGTGTTCGTGGTGAAGACCTCGACGGGGTATGTCATCAGGGGGCGTAACGTGCCCGTAGGCTCTTCGAGCGTGCCTACTGCTACCACCGGCATCCACGGGGTAACCAGGCTGTCAGCTCAGCCTACAGCACTCGCAGGCGTTGCCTACGTTCCTGCAATTGTCAGCCTCATAAACAGTGGGTCTATTACTAGCGGGCTATTAGCCGCTTCCGGAATTAGCCATAGCGTCGACATCGTCTCTCCTACAAATTTACTAGCGGGTAACATCGTTATTGGTCGCGGCACTGCTGCCGGTGACCACAACGTTTTAATTTCCAGCATTGACGCACTGTACGAGACCATCATATCGGGGACAGGTACGTTTGCGAACGGTCGTTCTGCTCTCAAGATTGAGAATCCTACGGTCAATCACAACACTTCAACTACTTCCAGAATTCTGAACGTACGGAGTTTTGGCGGGACCGACATTGAGACCGCTTTAATCGTCGAGGGTATTGGCGCGATTGGAATGCGAAATATCGATGGGAACGTACTCCCAGCGACCCCCGCGCCGTCTGCGACTGAGGACATCCGAGCGAAGCGTTTTATGAGGCATAACGGTATCGCATCGCCAAACCGTAGAGACCAATACTGTATATTGTGGCACGACGGTACCGTAACCGTTATGACCGAAGGACCTTTGTACTAATGTCAATTAATTTCAATCTCAGTTCAAATTTCATATTCGGCAGTGGCGCCGATGGCGCATTAGACGTAAACGGGGGACCAGGAGCCCTAACAACGGATGCCAATCATACCACTGTCCTCGTACGCAACGGAGGGATACTCACCACTCACGGCTACAAGCTTTTTGCGACAAAAAAAATTACAATCATGGACACCAGCAGAGTCAACTGCAACGGGGTCCCCGCAGTCGTACAAACAGGTGGCAATGGCGGTAACCACAGTGGTGGAACGTATTTTGGCGCTTCTGGCAACGGCGGCAATGGAGTAACTGGCGCTACCTCACCTGGTTCTCCAGGAGGCCCAGGTGCTTTCACTAATACCTCTATAGGAGGCAGTGGCGGGGTGGGCGGTGATGGCGGCGCTCAGGATGGCGGAACCGGGAACCTTCAGTTTGCCCCGTCGATACAGTACAAGGAAATCATAAATCTAATCATCGGTGGAATGTACGACACAGAAACCACCGCATGGTCCACTTTTCGCGGTGGCGGTGGCGGTGGCGGTGGAGGCAAAACGGACCTGGGAGGTGGCGGTACTTCTGGCGGTGGCGGTGGAGCCGGAGGTGTCATCTTTATCGCGGCTCCTATCATCCAGATGGATTCGGGGTCTCAAATTAACGCAAACGGAGGACGAGGAGCAGATATAGTTCCCTCTGTTTCCAGCTTGATGGGCGGCGGCGGTGGCGGTGGTGGTGGGGCAATTGTACTAATCTATCATCAATTCATTGACAATTCTCTCGGAGACTACAACACAACTGGCGGTGGCGGTGGTGATGGAACGACTGGTGCTAATTTTGGCGGCTTGGGTGGCTTGGGTGGAAAAAAAATCTTAGTAGACTTAACCGCTGGCACGGTAACGGAGTTTATCGGGGCAAACGGCGCCCACGGAATTAACAACTAATGATAAAAATCAAGCGAGTAATCCAAAATGCCAAAAGGTGCGACGACCTATACCGCTCTTCGCCAAATTTTGTCAAAGTAGCCCTATCCAGAATCGACCATCAGTGTCTTTACTCACCCTTTCTTGCTAAGGTAATTAATGCAATAGAGTCTGTGAAGTCGCAGAAGAAGGAGTTCTGGGTTACTCAGGGGCTCCGGACCTTTGAGGAACAAAACGCGCTGTACGCAAAAGGGAGGACGGCTCCTGGAGGGGTAATCACTACCGTGTCTGGCGGACAATCAGCCCACAATTACGGTATCGCTGCCGATGCCGTTTTCGATTCCAGCGCGGCGCCGGGTCTCCAACCGACTTGGAAAAAAGAGGACCTCATCTATTGGGCTGATGCCGCCCTAGAACAGGGGCTAGATGCCGGATTCTACTGGAAAAATTTCTTCGACGGGCCGCACGTGCAGCTCGACATCAAAAAATATAATATTTCGCCACGAAAGCAGTTGCTGTCAGCCCACAAAAAGGGCGGGCAGGAGTCTGTTTTTGAGTTCCTAGACCAATACGACTGGACATAATCTTAAATCCATGGGCACACAAATTGCGACAGTTAGTAAAGCAGTGACGGCGGCCACAGTCTCCGGAGTCTGTACAGTAGACAGCACTACGCCTATTTGGCCCAGCCAAATCGGTTGGCTCTCGAAGTCGGGTCAAGTATCGGTCAGAATTCAGGTGGTCGAAATTATATCAGCCACTACGTTCCGCGCTCGGGTCATCGCAGGAGTAGACGAAGGGCACTTCGCTCGAAGCCGCCCTAATGCCGCTGGAGCTAATTCTCCCGCAGCCTACCCGACGAACGCTTTTTCCGACTTGGTTGCTTTTCACCTTAGCGCCACATTCGATGCCGAGGCCCAGGTCGTACAGACTAATAATGACAACGGTAAGATGCCCTCTGCCTAGGCACGCAGCGCCAGTAGCTGGTCCTTCATCGTAGCCTCGATAGAGGCTATTGTCTTTTTTAATTCAGTAGAGTCTTCGAAGATTTTGAGGTTGACATAGTCTACAACCTTTTGTAGGTCGCTTAAACCTCGCTTCAAGGTCAGAATAGACTTAATTTGACGCTCAATATCAAATTCATTTTTTAGGTCGACTATCGGGTTGTCGAGATTGAGACTCTCAATCATTTTGTCGACAATGCTCTCTACTGCGTCGGACTCTTCCTGGCCCCAATAAGCGACATCTGCATCGCTGATAGGATTAGGTACTGCTTCCATATCTGAAGATAGCCAGCATTCCGTATCTAGTCCCATCTGATACTCTCCCCCCTTATACGCCTCATACGTTGAGCCGATAGCCAATATGGCACAATCGACCATGTCAGCTATTTTTACGTCATTTCTTGGGGTGAATGCTAGGTCTGAATAGCAGCCCCGGTATGAATGCGCCCCGCAGAACCCTTTTCTCACGACCTTGTTTTGGTCAATTTCCCTAAGAGCTTCAATAAGTTTGCCGAGTTTCATGTTGTCTTCTTCTTTGAGATTTTACGGTTGCTGGGTGTTGGGCGCGCTGCGCGTGTAGGATGGGTAAATCCCCCCAAAACCTCCGGCTGCTTAGGGATTCGGGCTAGCTGAGCTTCCACGAGTGTAGAGAGGGCGTCTCGATAGTATTTAGGGTGAGCGGAGGAACCCTTGGCCTTTTTATTTTTTGCCTTTTTAATGGCATCACTAATCATGTACTTCATGATTATGAACTGAAGGAAGGTTACCACGATATAGATAGCTACAAACAGAGGCGTCATTCTTTATCTACCACAAAAAGACAATACCAAACTCAACAGTAGAACTAGACCGGTTACCAGGCCCGCGACCGGGAACAACCCCAGAGCCGCCTTAAACACCTTGACAGGAACAGAGCGCCGACGAGTACTCTCGTCCGAGAGTACTTTTAGTTCAGAGAGCAATTCTGCCTCGCTCATCGTTCCAAACCTACAGTCTTCGGACACGTCCGATACCTCGAAGGACAATTCGAGGAATTCTTTGTACTTTTTCTGAAGAGCCCAATTAGCGATTCTGAGTGATTCGCTCACTTCAGAATCGCTCTTGTCGGAGTATCTATTAGACATATGATAACCTTATCTTAAATTAAAACGACTGTCAACTCATTTTCTACAGCTCTCCGGCCTTATTGTGGAGTTCGGTCAGAATCTCCTCGGCCGCTTCTATCATTCGCTGCGACTCCTTCCGGCCGAACGGTTTGTTGATTCCGGCGAAAATCCCGCTCGTATCGGTGTCGATTTCAAACTCCAAAACAGACTCTAGTGCCATCCATATTTTTTGACGCGCTTGGGCTTTTGTCATTTTACCTCTATTAAATAGGTGACGTTTTCGGGCGGTACCGTCGAACGATATTCTCCGGTGCCATCCTCCCAGACCCTGCCGATGTAAGTAACGGTCACCACCTTAAATACTCCAGCTTCTAGGCCGTTTTTGACTATTTTGACATTGACGCCAGGAACTATATCATCGGAACTGGCCACCCTCCATCTGGACAGTGACATATCTCTGATTTGATGATTTTTGGACAACAGAAAAGTTTCAAAAACTCCATACAGAAAAATTAAAACAAACAGACCTCCTCCCCCTAGGCCCGAGAAGGCCACCATTCCTACAGTGAATGCTAGGGACCTCATTATGACGGCTACTGTTTCGAGCTTGTCGACCCTGGACATCTTTTTAGAATTCTTCATGTGTGAATGCTCAGATACCTACGTCTGTCTTCTCCAGCCCGACCATTTCCTCGATTGAGGAATTCGAGTATATATCATCTCCAAAGAATATTCCAGACCTTCCGACCAATGACTCGAATTCGTATTTTTTGAAGATGCCTTCGAGGGCTGCTTTGTTCTCCGGACTAGCGGTGCTCTTTTTGAGATGTTTGGTTACTGAAAAATTGTCGACATGTGGTCTAATCACTGTCAGATTCCTGCGGATGAGGGCCTCCGCTCCTAGCACCTTCCCCTTCGTTTTTGCGGGTGTTATATCTGGAGGGGCGTCCTTGACGGCCTGCATAAAATTCTCTACGGTCAATTCCTCAATGCTTTCTAAATGGGGGATGACGTGCTTTTTGAAAAGCCTCTCTGGGCCTTTCACGTTATCGCTCGGGTCGCCGAACAGGGCCTTCACAAATGGAATTTTTCGAGGGTCCGAGACGAAAAAACGCTTTTCAACATCGGCAATTCCAACTCCCCGTCCTAGGTTGGGAGAATGTACCGTACACCCATAGGCTATTAGGGGCCACAGGTCTTTGTCCCCGCTCAGTACTACAACCTCTTTGCGCATTTTTGCACAGGCGACCGAGAACCAAAAAATTGCATCGTCGGCCTCTCTGTCCTCATTTACGATATGCACTCCAGGGACGCTTGCCAAGGCCGCTGCTGCGTCTGGCAGCGGGCTGAATTTAGCAGGGTCTCGATTTGCCTTATACGATGGCATAATAGCTCGACGAGAGTTCTTCGAGTTACTGGTGTCATAGCAGAAGGCTATGAGCCACTTCTTCGGCATCAAATTGTTTTGAATGGTAGACAGAAGAATCTTAAAGCACCCGTAAACATGCCCAGATAGGACACCTGTAGAGGTTTTTAGCTCAGAGTACGCGTGTAGACATCGGTGTGCCAAATTTGACACATCTACGACCAGAACCCCATCAGCGTTTGACAAGGAATCCACGATTGTGGATTTTGGGGGCTCTATAAATAGACTTACTTCTTCAAAATCTGTAGTACTCAACGGATTACCTCTACCAATTTGTATTTCTTACCTTCGATTTCAACAATTTTACCAGCGCAGGAAGGAGAAGGAGGCAAAACTTTTTTGCCATTCACAAAATACCCCTTTTCCCCGCTTGCTCGCTCAATGGCAGGCAGGTTTCCGTCACGGTGGGGGCGGTTGTTCATCCACCATTCCCGGTGTCCGTCCGCTCGCACAACGGCAGGCAGGTCTCCTTCGCGGTGGAGGTTCCCATTTATCCACCACTGCTTGGTCCCGTTTGCCAACTCCATAGCGGGCAGGTCTCCATCACGGTGAACTTTCCCATTCGACCACCACGACTTGCTGCCATCTACGTATTCGACGGCGGGCAGGCCTCCGCCACGATGGATTACTCCATTTACCCACCACTCCTTTTTTCCGGCTGCCCACTCGACAGCGGGCAAGTCATGGTCACGATGGAGTTTCCCGTTCACGTGCCATTCCTTGGTACCATTCTCCTTCTCAACGGCAGGCAAGGGTCCGTCACGGTGGAGTTGACCTTTTTCGTTACGCCAGAAGGTGGTCCCTTGGTCGATGGTTACTTTATACGTTTTCATTTGCATTCAACCAATGCATATTTCTTGCCTTCAATTTCATCCATTTTTATTTGCACTCAAGGAAGGAGGTTTTACTTGTTCTCCATTTACGTACCACCCATTGCGCCCATCTGCCCGCACAACGGCAGGCAAGTCGTTGTCACGATGGAGCTGGCCGTTTTTATGCCACTCCTTGCCTCCATCTGCCCGCTCGATGGCAGGCAATCCGTCGTCACGATGGAGCTGTCCGTCCACCCACCAAAATTTTGTGCCGTCTGTCCATTCGATGGCAGGCAGGCCGCCATCGCGGTGAAGGTGACCGTTTTTATACCATTCCTTATGCCCGTCTGCGTATTCGACGGCAGGCAGGCCTCCGTCACGGTGGGGACGCATCTCTTCGTTACACCAGAACGTGTTCCCGTCGAAGTCAACGTATGCCGTGCTTACTTTATTATTGTCCATTATTAAATACTACAGGCAATTAGATTAAATGTCAATCTTGCGTTTCAGCGACAACGGGTTTTACTTGTTCTCCATTTACGTACCACTCTTTGGTACCATCTGGCCGCTCGACGGAGGGCAGGCCGTTGTCACGGTGGAGTTGACCATTCTGGTACCAAAACTTGTACCCGTCTGCCCATTCGGACGCGGGCAATCCACCATCTCGATGGAGTTTCCCATCCACCCACCACTGTCTGCTTCCGTCCGCTCGTTCGACGGCGGGCAGGCCGTTGTCACGATGACGTTTCCCGTTTACATACCAGTACTTCTCCCCGTCTTCGTACTCAACAGCAGGCAGGCCTCCGTCACGGTGATGAAGACCTTCTTCGTTACGCCAGAACGTGGTCCCGTCGAGGTCAACGGTTACCGTGCTTACTTTGTCGTTATCCATTATAAAATCCTACAGAAAATTGGATTAAATGCCAATCCTCAATCACAGGAAGGGAGACTTACTCGTTCTCCATTAAAAAACCACTCCTTGGTGCCGTCTGCCCACTCAATGGCAGGCAGGTCTCCTTCGCGGTGGAGGACACCATTCACGTGCCATTCCTTGGTCCCGTCTGGTCTCTCGACGGCAGGCAAACCTCCATCACGGTGGAGGAGACCATTTATATACCACTCCTTATGTCCGTCTGGCCATTCGATGGCAGGCAATCCACCATCACGGTGGATGTCCCCGTTCAACCACCAAAATTTTGTGCCGTCTGCGAACTCAACGGCGGGCAGGTCTCCGTCACGATGGATGATGCCTTCTTCGTTACGCCAGTAGACAATTCCTCGGTCGACTGTCTTGTTTCCTGTGTTGTTGCCCATTGATTTAATCTACACACAATCGCATTAAATGTCAATCTCAATCAGCCCAGGAAGGAGGCGAAACTTCTTTGCCATTGATATACCATTTCTTATCCCCATTTGCCTCCTCAACAGCAGGCAATCCGCCTTCACGGTGGAGGCGCCCATTCGCAAACCACTCCCTTTTTCCGTCTGCCCACTCGATGGCTGGCAAGTCTCCGCCCACTCGATGGCGGAAGCCATTTATCCACCATTCCTTGCGCCCATCTGCCCGCTCGACGGCAGGTAGGTCGCCATTACGATGGAGGACACCATTCACGTGCCATTCCTTGGTACCATTCTCCTTCTCAACGGCATGTAATCCACCATCACGGTGAATATACCTCTCTTTGTTACGCCAGAAGGTGGTCCCGTTTAGGTCGACGTATACCGTGCTTACTTTGTTGTCCATTGATTTAATCTACACACAATCGCATTAAATGTCAATCTTTCCATTGTTAATACTTATGGGAAGTGAGAAATCGCTCCCAGGTGCGGGGATACCTCTGCTGTATTAGACTACCAAGGGCAGTTGCGTACTGTTGAATCTCCCATTGGGCTGTGTGTTCCATCCGCAATGTGAGGAACGCAAGCCAATTCCGAAGGTTAGCTGAAGCCCTCATTCTGCTATACCTACCCACAGGAATAGGAATTCGCGCTAGTTCCTTCGAGATACCCGCTTCCAAAGCTCCCTCATATAGGGTTTGGCCACTCTCGTAATGCTGCTGTAACTTGAGTCTAAACTCCAATGCTCCCTGCTCCGTTAATTCCTTCGCCTCCTTGAGCTTGCCAGCCTGTTTATTGGTCCGACTGTGAATCATCAGGCGTTCCACTGTCGGGATATAATTCAGGTCCGGCAGTGGCGTATAACGAGCACTCATCTCGTTGTAACTCTGTGTGCGATGACGATGCCATTCTCTAAATACAAATATAGGAGCCTGTACCTCAATTACCATTCCCGCCATCTCAAATGGCGTAGCGTGTTTGTGCTCCCATAAGTATTTAAGGAGTCCTTCATCACCAGAGACCTCCTTAAAATCCCTGTTATTACAGCATTCTTGAGGTGGTTTTGAGCCATCTATGTGAGACCACTCAGAATCTGAGTGTTTCTTCCAGAGAGCACCGCATACAGTACACTCAAACCGTGGGCCCCAACCAAGAAACCCTTTGCCAGTTGACATACGGGCGGCTTCAATGATGGATTCATCGCTGCCCCAAGAATCTACAAACTGAATGTAGCCATGGTCTAATATAGGTATTATATCGGTGTTCATCTATTTTACCCAGAGACTTCTTCTCCATTAACAAACCACTGCTTATAACCGTCTCCCCACTCGATGGCGGGCAGTCCGCCGTCACGATGGCGAAGGCCGTCCACGTACCAAAATGTATCACCATCTACACACTTAACGGCAGGCAAGCCGCCATCGCGGTGCCTTCGGCCGTTTTTCCACCACTCCCTATGTCCACCTGCCCACTCGACGGCGGGCAGGTCACCGTCACGATGGAGAACACCGTTTTCATACCATTGCTTAGAGCCGTCTAGCCATTCGACGGCAGCCAGGCCGCCATCGCGGTGAGCCCCTACTTCATTATACCATCGAACGGTCCCGTCAGGAAATTCAACCTTTTTGGTGTCCATTGATTTAATGGTACAGGCAATCGAATTAAGTGTCAACCAATTTATATCTCTTGCCGCCAATCTCAACAGTCTCACCAGCGCGTGAAGGAGGATTTACTCGTTCTCCGTTCACAAACCACTCCCTATGTCCATTTGCCCACTCGACGGCAGGCAAGCCTTCTGCTCGATGGGGAAGGCCGTTTTCATACCAATCTCTACTTCCGTCCTTCCGCTCGATGGCTGGCAGTCCACCACCGCGATGGCGGTGGCCATCCGCAAACCACTCCCTATTCCCGTTTGCCTGTTCTATGGCAGGCAAGTCTCCTTCGCGGTGGACTCTTCCTTTTTTGTACCAAAATTTTTCCCCGTCTGTCCACTCGATGGCAGGCAGGTCGTCGTCGCGGTGGAAGGAGCCCGCTTCATTGTACCATCGCACAGTCCCTTGGTCATCGACTGTTACTGTGTATTTTTTCATCTAAGCTTTGACTCCTCTTACCCACCACTCTTTAGCTCCGTCTGGTCGTTCAACGGCGGGCAGACCTCCATCACGATGGAGCTGTCCCTTCACCCACCAAAATTTTGTGCCGTCTGTCCACTCGACGGCAGGCAACCCGCCGTCACGGTGGAGACGACCGTTTTTATACCATTCCTTATGCCCGTCTGGCCACTCGATAGCAGGCAAGTCTCCGTCACGATGTACTTCCCCTTTTTGATACCAAAGTCTGGTCCCGTCTGCCCACTCAACGGCAGGCAAGTCGTTGTCACGGTGGAGGAGGTCACGCTTATACCATTTCTTGGTTCCGTCCAGATATTCGATAGCAGGCAGGTCGTCGTCACGATGGCGCTTACCGTTTTTCCACCATTCCCTGTGACTGTCTGCACGCTCAATAGCAGGCAGGCCTCCTTCACGGTGGAAGTTTCCATTCCGGTTATACCATCTCACGGTCCCTTGGTCGTCGACTGTTACTTTATACGTTTTCATCTAAGCTTTGACTCCTCCAGCAAATGAAGGAGGGTTTACTCGTTCCCCATTTATCCACCATTCCTTGCACCCATCCGCTCGCACAACGGCGGGCAGGTAGTAGTCACGGTGGAGGTCCCCGTCTACCCACCACGACTGGGCTCCATCCGAACACTCAACGGCAGGCAATCCGTCGTCGCGGTGAAGGAGCCCATCTACGTACCAAAGTCTGGTACCGTCTGCCCACTCAACGGCAGGCAAGTCGTTGTCACGGTGGAGGAGGTCACGCTTATACCATTTCCTGGAGCCGTTCTTATATTCGATAGCAGGCAAATCACCGTCACGATGGCGCTTACCGTTTTTGTTGTACCATTGAACGGTTCCGGAGGCTTCGACTGTTACTTTATACGTTTTCATCTAAGCTTTTAAAGGAGCTGTCCGTCGTAGCGGTGCGCTTACCATTAACCCACCACTCTTTATGTCCATCTGCTCGCACAACGGCGGGCAATCCGCCGTCACGATGGTGCTGACCGTTTTCATACCACTCCTTGAGTCCATTTACTCCCTCAATGGCGGGCAGGCCTCCTTCACGGTGGAGGTCCCCGTTCGACCACCAAAGTCTGATCCCGTTTGCTCCCTCGACGGCAGGCAGGCCGTCGTCGCGGTGGAGGAGACCTTCTTCGTTACGCCAACGGATAGTCCCGTCAGGGCCGACAGTCGCTTTACTTTTGCTTTTGTTGTTGTTCATCATTTAACGATATAGGTAATTGCATTAAATGTCTATAGTTTTTTTGAGTTCTCCATTTACCCACCACTCTTTATGTCCATCTGGTCTCTCGATGGCAGGCAAGTCGTTGTCACGATGGCGCTTACCGTTTTTGTACCACTCCTTGATTCCATTTGCCCACTCGACAGCAGGCAAGTCGTTGTCACGATGGGGTTTACCCGCTGTCCACCACTCCTTACGACCGTCCACCCACTCGATGGCAGGCAGGTCGTCGTCGCGGTGGAGGCCCCCATCCACCCACCACGACCTATCTCCGTGGGCCCATATGATAGCAGGCAGTCCGCCTTCGCGGTGAAGGTGACCGTTCACCCACCATTCATCGGTTCCGGTTGCCCATGTGATGGCGGGTAAGTCGTTGTCACGATGGAGCTGTCCATTCACCCACCACGACTTGTCTCCGTCTGCCCATTCGGACGCAGGCAAATCACCGTCACGATGGCGCTGACCACCCACCCACCATTCCCTGCTTCCGTCCGCTCGCACAACGGCAGGCAATCCACCTTCGCGGTGGCGTTGCTCGTTTCCGTTATACCAACGGGTAGTGCCTTTCGAATCGACTACTTTATTACTTTCCACGGGAGATACCTTTCACATACCACTCTTTATATCCATCTGGTCTCTCGATAGCAGGCAAATCACCGTCACGATGGCGCTTACCGTTTTTGTACCACTCCTTGATTCCATTTGCCCATTCGACGGCGGGCAAGTCGTTGTCACGATGGAGGAGGCCGTCTTTGTACCAAAACTTGGTTCCGTCTGACAACTCGATGGCGGGCAGTCCGTTATCGCGGTGGACCTTCCCTTCTTTGTGCCACTCTTTAGTTCCACTTGCCCACTCGATGGCAGGCAAGTCTCCGTCACGATGGGGGAGGCCGTTTTTATACCAAAACTTGGTTCCGTCTTTCCACTCGATGGCAGGCAAGTCTTTATCGCGGTGAAGGTTCCCTTTTTTGTACCACTCTTTAGTTCCATTT
>Ga0163153_10001640_pt1 | contig 35108 bp, 30 predicted proteins | sample OliLakLV19MP6IB1_FD_148629 | JGI IMG/M metagenome (GOLD analysis project Ga0163153, IMG submission 148629) | Freshwater microbial mat bacterial communities from Lake Vanda, McMurdo Dry Valleys, Antarctica - Oligotrophic Lake LV.19.MP6.IB-1 | ecosystem: Environmental > Aquatic > Freshwater >... | reverse complement strand
GAATTACCCCGCCACCACCAACTCTTTCAGATACTTTCCTGCGCGCTTCATCGCATCATGCGGGTAGTCGCGCTCGCCCATGAACACATCCGTGAGCGCTTCGCACAAGGGCTGTCCGTAGCGGTGAAAGAGCGGCTTGCGAATCCATGTTTTGTCATAGAAGATATCAGCAAGAAAACGCCCGAGCTTCAATTGCGGAAGCAGGCTCTCTTTCAATTTATTGGAATAAAGTTCATCCAGCTTATGCGGGTAGGGGAGCGATGCGATGATTGCTTCTGCTGCAATCCTGCCGCTCAGCGCGGAATTGGAAATCCCTTCGGCAGTAACAGGGTCGGCAAAGCCCGCGGCATCACCCGTGAGCAGCACTCCACTTTTGGAAAAGCCATCCTTGCGTGGCGACAAGGGAATTTGATAGCCGTGCTTTTCTTCGTGTATAATCTCCGTTACGCCAAGCGTAGTAAGATATTTTCTGTAATACTCATGCAGGTTCACCTTGCCGCGCTTCGCAGAAGCCACCCCGATAGATAAATGTTTCTTCTTAGGGAAATTCCACGCGTAGCCATAAGGAATCGCATCAATATCAAAGCGCACGGTTTGCGAAAGCTTTTCAAAATCATGTTCGGGAACCGTCAGTTCATATTCCAGCGCGGGTATTAAATGACGCTCGTCTTTCCACCCGCACATCTTCGCAACGGGGCTTAATGCGCCATCAGCGGCAATGACATAGCGCGCTTCCAGAGCTTCATCAGTGGCGGTGTGCAGCGTAATCTTTCCGTTGCAGTCAATCGCTTTCACTTCTGTTTCATCCAGCACAATTGCACCCTGTGCTTCAGCGGCTTTCAATAAAAAGTGGTCGAGGCTGTCGCGCATCACCATCGAGATAATCGGGCGATTGCGCTTCACTTTGAAATGCAGTTGCTCAATCGGGAAAACCAAATCGCTGGCGTAAAATTCTTTTTCAACGATGGGAGAAATATCCACAGGAAAGAGCTTTCGAGCGCGGTAAGTCACGCCTCCACCGCAGGTTTTATAGCGCGGCAGTTTTTCTCGCTCTACCACTGCCGTGCTGATGCCGTTCTGTGCAAGATGATATGCGGCAACACTTCCGGCAGGTCCGCTGCCCACGACAATAACGTCAAACTTTTTCACTTGTTAAAACTTCATTCGTGAATTCAAAAAGCTGTGGTTGTTCTTTTTTTATTTCAAAATCAAGCAACCATTTTTTGCGCCATAATCCTCCGGCATATCCCGTTAGTTTTCCGTTTGCGCCAATCACGCGGTGGCAGGGAATGAGAATAGGCAACTTGTTTGCGCCATTTGCCCCACCTACTGCGCGCATCAGGTTTCTATCACCCGCTGCAATGGAAAGGTCGAGATAGGAAACCGTTTTCCCGAAAGGAATTTCATACACCTGTTGCCAGATGCGTTTCTGAAAATCTGTCCCTTCTAATTTATAGGGAATGGAGAACGCAGTTCTTTTCCCGCTGAAATATTCTTCTAACTGCTGCGCAAAATCTTTCATGACTTCAGAAGCATCATTATTATCTTCGCCTTCTGGCGTATCTTGAAAATTCAACGCAGTAATCGCTTCATTATATCCTGAAATCTTCAGGATGCCGATAGGGGAGTTGACGAAAAGATGGCGAATGGAGGAAGAGTGCATAGTTGTGCAGGGCGAATTTAAGAAATGCGCAACGCACGATGTAATTGAAGAAGACTCAAATTATAAGGTTAAACGACTTTTATTTATTCATACTTCTATGTCGTGACAGGATTTACAGAACGGAGGAGTATAAGTTTTAACGGCTCCAACCTATCGTGGTCCTCTTCCCCTGTGGTAAGAACTCTTCACACTTTTCCGCGAGGACATCGCTTCTTTCACCTTTTCGTTTTCCTGATGCAGGGCAACCTCTTCCTTGTGGTGAAATATGTTTTCAGCCTGACGGGCTTCGAATGATGTTACCGGAGAGGTCATCCCCTGTTCAGGCATAAAATGCAACTCTGAATCGGGAGTGAGTGATTTGGGAAGTGCTGTTTTCTTAACAATGACTTTCGCTTTAACAGGTTTCATTGTCTTAGCCTTAACCACATTTGTTGCCTTCTTCTTTACAACGCTCTTTACTTTCTTCACCGCAACACTTGTTGCTTTCTTCTTTGCAGCGCTCTTAGCCTTCTTCGCCACACCCTTTACGACTTTTGTTTTCTTTTTAGCTGCCCTTTTCTTTTTCATTTTGCCTTAGTTTTTACGTGATTGATAATCAGCATTATAGAATTCTGAAATGCAAATTACATCATTCACGCCCGCTTCTTTGATGATTTACGTCATCTCGTTTTTTATCCAATCAATAACTTGCTGAATTGCTCTATCACATGTCAAGTATCAGGAGTTCTTCCGCGATGATGGTTTCCCCGTCAACCACTATATCTCCTACATTCACCCGCAGCTTTACGTTTGCCGGCATGATGAGCGTCACCTGGCTTCCGAGCCTGATTAGTCCGATAATATCTCCTTGCTGCATGGTTTGCTCTATCTCCGTGTAGTCAACAATCTTGCGTGCGAACCGCCCCGCTATTTGTATCACCTTGAAGCGCGTGCCGTGTTCGGTTTCAAAGAGCAGTTGGTTGTTTTCATTTCCGAAGCGAACGCCATACTCGTTCACCTTGTGCGTTGCGTTGTCAAACGTGCCGACTAAGTAGCTCTTTTGCAATAGCTTGCAATTGATAGGCGCCCGCTGATAATGCACATTGGAAAGCCGCATCACGATGCTCACGATGTAACCGCTGTCGCCCATCGAGCCGGTGAAAGCAGCAACGGCAGACCGAAGGTTTTTCTCTATAATTGTCGTATCACCCCTTCACGTTTGAATGCCCGCTATGGTTCCGTTTGCAGGACTAACAAATACGTTATCAAGATGCGGGATGCGCCTCTCAGGCATGCGCAAAAACCAAAAGCGATAAATTGGCGGTTAATCTCATATAATAAACGAAGTGGCGAGAGGACAATTCACGCGGCAGCACCTACACCGGATGGGTTCATCGAGAAAGTTGTGTCCATCGGAACAGGCGATGAATCTTTTGAAATACAGTTCAAACACTCGTCTGCGGAATTATGGACAGCATTACGGCTGGTAGATAACAGCGAATTGGATTTCAGGCGCAGGTTGGAAGAAATGGACGGTCTTATTAAAGAAATGAGAACAATTCAGCAGCCGGACACGGAGTTAAATATCGAACAGCTTCAAAAGCGAGCAATCGAAACCGCGTTAAAAAAGTTCAAGAGCCGCAAGGAAGCGGCTGGTGCATTAGGGGTGAGCGAAACCACGCTTTACCGGAAAATGACTGAATATGAACTGACATGAAAATTCGCGTAGGTAATTCTGCTAATGCAAAAATAAATAGAGAATGGGGCGCTCATGTGCGCAGGCGCGGAAAGAAAATCACTTCCGGCAAGCGCAGGATTCAGGAGAAGCAGCTTGTGAGAAACGAATTGTCAGATGTAGTCCAACAAAAAGAAGGGGCGACTTTTGCCCCTCTTTTATTTTTATCCATTTTTATTTTGGTTGTCTTAGGTTAATTGACTATGTTTGCAAAGTATTATGGCAGGGAAAAATAAAACGACAATAGAAATCACCGGATACCCGAAAAGTTGGGATGGAAAAATTGGCTCACCGATTGGCGAAGAAGCAAAGGTGGATTATGCAAGTAACACCGGACATTAAGCGCCCGATTGCCGACAAGATTCGCGCAACGATATGGAGGCAAATTTGCAAGGCATTTATTGGATGCAGAGAGGAAACAAGCTATCAGGCATCGCGGCTGGATGAGGCGCTAAATGACATGGAGATACGAGCAGGAAGATTAATAGACGTAGCCTATAACGAACTGGTGCATTTTATGAATACCGAAGCAAAAGGACTTCCAATAGATACTTACCTGATGAAGCGCGAAGAAAAGATTTCCGAGACCACTGAAAAACTTGCCGAAAAATTACTGCTACTATTTTTTCTTGCTTAAATTAAAATCATTCATTAACCAAAATCAATAAACCATGAAAACGAAGTTTTTGTTTTTCGCAACGCTGCTGATGGCAGCAACCATTTTTAATTCCTGCTCAAAGGAAGAAAACGCGCCCCCTTCCACTGACCTCACTACCGATATTGTGGGTACATACACCGGAACATCCGTTCTTGGCGGTGTTGGCTTCCCAAACCATGATGTCAGGGTGACAAAAATCAGCGATACACGGGTGCAGGTAGCGCCAGCCAGCGACCCCTCCGGTTCAAGCACTTTTAATGCAGACCTGAGCATCACCGATAGCGGGTTGATAATTTCAATTCCTTATCAAGCGGTTGGCACAGACGGCATTGAGGGTAATTACAATCTTGTTTCCGGTCATTCAGACTGGCACGGCTCTTACCGCGATTCCGATGGGCTATTCAGCTATTCGCTTATCATTACGTTTAGCGGAACAGAAATAGTGGAAGCCTTTCAGGGCTATTAAGAAATGCGCAGAAGTGCGGCTTTGGCTTCTGGTGTAGTTTAGTGGCAAAATAGTTATCCGTTGAGATTTGGTTCGAGTATTCATCATTCCTCGCGGTAAATTGACATAAGCAGCAATGCTGCCGTCAGCACCGCCACTGCAATGATTGCGCGACTGATGCTTTTATTCATTCTTGAAATCTTATGAAAATGTACAAGAGAGCAAATATCAGGGATAATCAACAAAGCAAATCATCAAATCTTCACATACCGCACCGTAATCCACACATCTGTATTTCTGCCTTTGTCATCCGTGCAGGAGATTTTGATTTTGCCTTCATCGGGCGTAAAGAAAATCTTTTCTTTGGCAGTGGCGCTTTGCAGGAATTTGTTGTTGATGTACCAATGCACTTTGCTCACGTCATTCGTTACATCGCAACTCAGTTGAATCGGCTCAGGGCTGTTTTTATCAATGAGATATTCCAGCCGATTTACAGGTGAAGTGATTTGCGGCTTGCCTTCCTCAAACACTTTATCACAATCGGGATTGTGCACTGGTATGCGGGTGTAAGCGATTTTATTTTGCTCAAAAAACGTCTGCATTTCGGGCGGCACAACTTTATAGAGCTTCTTTTTATAGCCCGCATCAGGTTGACAGTTGCTGCAATAGGAAATGCTTTCATCAGCGCTCACCGCTACTTCGCGCATGTTGTCGCACGGTTGATTAGATGAAACGAGCGGAATGAAATAATCCATCACTGTACTGGTGCAAAAATCATTAGGTGTTTTTCCCGTTTCAGAACACACAAGGCGCATTCCGCATTCGAAGGGCATATCGCGCCAATCGTTGGAAGAATTTTGGTCAATCGTGTTGAAAATGCGGAAGAGCAGCGGAGTGGCAGTGTGTGCTCCATTCAACTCAGGCGAGCCGATGCCGGAGAAGTTGCCCACCCACACGCCAACAGTATATTTACTGTTGTAACCAATGCTCCACGCATCGCGTCTGCCATAGGAAGTGCCTGTCTTCCACGCAATGCGCGGCACGTTTCTGCCCGCTTCCCATGCAGAAGGCATGTCGGGTCGCTGAATTTTTGAGAGCATTTCTGTGACCATGAATGCAGCAGACGCACTCAACACGGGCTTCGATTCATGCAGCGTATCGCCTTGCAGAAAAAGCGGACGATGATAGTCGCCTTCGTTTGCAAGCATGGAAAACAGCGCGGTCATTTCTTCGAGCTTCACACCGCATCCGCCAAGAATCAACGACAAGCCAAGTTTCGCTTTATCTTTTTTGATTTGATTGAAATTACATTCCTCCAGTTTGGCAATCATCTTTTCCTCCCCAAGTTCATTGAGCATCTTTACGGCAGGCACATTCAGCGAATTCATCAGCGCATATTCCACCGTTACGTAGCCGTTGAATTTCTCATCATAATTCTCCGGGCGATAGCCAGCAATATCCAACTCCACATCGGTGATAACACTTTTGGGAGTAATCAAACCTTCATCAATACAAATAGCATAGAGCAAGGGTTTCAACGCGCTGCCGGGTTGACGCACGGCTCGCACTCCATCCACTTGCCCGCCATCTTCTTTATTAAAAAAATCCGCAGAGCCGATATAAGCGACAGCTTTATGCGTTTTATTTTCTATCACGAGTACCGATGCGTTTTTGATGCCAAGCGCGTAAATGCTTTTTACATAATCGCCCGCCAATTGCTCCACGCTGCTTTGCACCTTCATGTCGAGTGTTGTTTTCACGATGTCATTGCGCGCTTCTGTTTTCATGCGCTGCGCAAAATGTGGGGCAAATCTGGGAACAGGATAGCGTTCCACTTTGAACGGTTCATTCAGCGCATCGGCAATTTCCTGTTCAGGAAAAAGTTTGTCTTTGCGAAATCGTGCAAGCCATTTGTTTCTTTCCTGCACAATTAAATCATTGTTCAAACCAGGCTTCAGCGAAGAAGGACGATTCGGCACAATGGACAATGCAGTCGCTTCTGCAAGCGAAAGAAAATCAGGTTCTTTTTTCAAATAGAGGATCGAAGCGGATTTGATGCCTTCGATGTTGCTGCCAAAAGGCACAAGGTTGAAATACAATTCGAGGATTTCATTTTTGGTAAACATCCACTCCAATTGCAATGCGCGAAACATCTCTACTACCTTGTTCAGATACGTGCGGTCTTTCGGTTGCAGCATTCTTGCTACCTGCATCGTGATAGTGGATGCGCCTGATGTGCGTTTTTGCCGAATCGTGTTCATCACCATAGCGCGCGCCATCGCAATCGGGTTAATGCCGAAGTGATAGTAGAAGTATTTATCCTCTTTGTAAATCAAGGTCTTTTTCAGCAGCGGAGAAATTTCGGAAGGTTCTGACTTCATGCGCCACTTGTCATCATCGGTGAGAAAGGCGTGAATGACATTGCCGTCTTTATCTTCGATGATAGTGGAATACGGGATGTTGATTTCAAGCGGAAAGCAAAGGTGCAGAACAACTAAAGAAAGCAGCGCGATAAAAATGAACAATACGATTGAAAGAAGAAGTTTTCTGAGAGGTAGCATAGTTCGTGTTTGAAAAATAAACGAAAATGCAGTGCGCACATTTTTATTTTTACCCCTCAAATAGATGATTTAACAAAATTTTATCCCTGTCATTTGAAATAACTGATTCCCTTTTGTCGTCATTTGTGAAACAAACAACTTCTTATGCGTAACTCCATCTTTCTTCTCCTCGCTGCTACTGCTTTGCTTTCAGCATGCAAAAACAAAAGCCAACTCACGCTTTCCGAAACAAGTTTCAAAGAGGAAGTGAGCCTGCTTGAAAATCTCTCGTTCATCTTTAATAAAGACCTCGCGCCTGATTCGCTGCTGTATCAATGGGATGCTACGCAGTACATCAAATTCGAGCCGCCTATTCCCGGCAAGTTCTCGTGGACGAATGCGAGCGTGCTTACGTTTTCGCCAGAGTCTCCTTTGATACCCGCCACAAGCTACAAAGCGACTTTCACGGACGATCTCACAAAGTATGCGAAACAATTTTCTGCGAAGGATTTGAAGGAAGTGCTGTTCAAAACGCCTGACACCAAACTCGAATCTGCGCTTGCACGTTGGGCGATGAACGAGCAAGACCCCCTGAAAACAAGCGCATACATTGACCTCTACTTTAATTACCGCATCAATCCCGCGAAGTTGAATGAAGCGCTCGCTATCGAAGAAGGCGGAACGAAATACGCCTTCACGCTCATCACTTCCTCCTCCGAAAGCAAACTCACTGCAAGCGTAACAGGGCTGAAAGTGGAAGACCGCGATTATGCATTCACCGTAAAAATCGCTCCGGGCATTTTGCCCGAAAGAGGCGTGAACGCAACGAAAGACCGCATCGAAGCAAGTGTTGAGCTGCCTTCCGCGTTGGCTTTGTTCATTAATAATATTGAATCGGAGCATGATGGCGCTGAAGGACACATTCGCCTGTTCACCAGCCAGCAGCCCGACACGAGCAAGTTGCTTTCGTTCTTGTCTATTGAGCCGAAGGTGAAATTCAAAACGGAATTTACAGGTGACGGATTGATGATTACTTCCGAAGAATTTCAACTGACGCAAGCATACACGATTGTGGTGAAGCAAGGGTTCAAAGGGAAATTAGGCGGCTCGTTGCGTGATGAATATAACACGCAGGTTTCATTCGGGCAATTGCAACCTTCCATCAGCTTCGCAAGCCGGAAAGCGATTTACCTGTCGAGAGAGGGAAATAAAAATGTGCAAATCAAAATCGTGGGCGTGCTAAAGGTGAACGTGACGATTTCAAAAATTTATGAAAACAACCTGATTGCATCGCGCAACGGTTATCGCGGACGGAATTATTACTATGATGAAGAATATGGCCATGAATATGAGTACGATGGCTATAATTATGCGGACTATTCAATGGGTGATGTGATTTATGAAAGCGAGATTGAGACAAAGTATCTCGCGAAAAAAGGCAGCGCGTCATTGTTCAATTTCAATTTCGAAGACAAGCTGCCTGAGTTCAAAGGCATTTACTACATCACGATTCGCTCGAAAGACCAATACTGGTTGAGCGAAGGGCGGTTTGTTTCCCTCTCTGACATCGGATTAATTGCAAAGGAAGGCAGCGACAAAGTGAGCGTGTTTGTGAATTCACTGAAGTCTGCTGAATCACTCGGCAATGTGAGCGTTTCGCTGTATGGAAATAACAATCAGTTGGTTTCTACTGCGGTCACAAACCCTGATGGTTATGCAGAATTGCCGCTGAAGAAAAATGAGTTCTCCGGTTTCAAACCCGCGCTTATAACCGCGCGCAACGGCAGCGATTTCAATTACATGCTCTTTAATAATACGCACGTTGAAACATCGCGCTTTGAAGTGGGTGGGAAAAATTCCAATGTCACAGGTTTAGATGCATTCGTGTATCTCGAACGCGATATTTATCGTCCGGGGGAGAAAATCAATATGTCTGTGGTGGTGCGCGACAGAAAGTGGAATGTGCCCGCTGAAGTTCCACTAAAAATAAAGCTGCTGCAACCAAATGGCAAAGAGTTGAAAGTGATTCGCAAGAATGTGAACGAGCAAGGCTCGCTTGAATCAGCTTTTGAATTATCACCTGCGGCAATTACGGGCAGTTATCATTTTGAAATTTATACGGCAAACGACATCCTGCTCACCACGAAGAATGTGCTGGTGGAAGAATTTATGCCCGACCGCATCAAGGTGACGGCTGACATGAACAAAGAGTTTTACAAGCCGGGCGACACTGCTGTTTTGAACATCAACGTGATGAATTATTTCGGACCGCCCGCTGCCGACCGCAACTATGAAGTGGAGCAACAATTAAAAGTGAAAAATTTTTATTCCAAAAAATATCCGCGTTATAACTACTGGATTTCAAACCGCAATGAGATGTTTCAGCGTGCGCTTCGGCAAGGCGCTACTGACAGTGAAGGCAACGTGAAAGAAGAATTTGCGATTGACGCGGGGTATGACAACATGGGCTTGCTGCAAACAGATTTCTTCATCACCGTGTTTGATGAGAACGGACGACCTGTGAGCAAAAAACTTTCTGCCGACATTGTAACGCAAGATGTGTTCTATGGCATCGGCTACACGGGATATTATTATCATGCAACAAAGAATACAATTAAGTATCCGCTGATTGCGCTTGATAAAAATGGCAACGTGCAAAACAATGTGCAGGCGAAAGTGGTGGTGATTAAACATGAATACCACACCGTGTTGAGCCGTTATGGAAATTATTACCGCTATGATTCGCAGCGCGAAGACAAGGTGGTAGTTGATAAAGTTGTCGTGTTGAATGGCGAAACATCTTCCTTCAGTTTCACTCCCGCCACATCTGGCAATTATGAAATCCGCGTGATGAAGCCAGGCGCATCATCTTATTATGTTGCCGATGAATTTTATTGTTACGGATGGGGTGACATCACCAACACTTCGTTTGAAGTAAATAATGAAGGCAACATTGATATTGATTTGGATAAAGAAAAATACGCTATCGGTGAAACAGCAAAGTTGTTGTTCAAAGCGCCTTTCAACGGAAAAATGCTTGTGACTGTAGAGTCAGATAAAGTGCTGGAGCATTTCTGGCTGCAAACTGACAAGCGCAGCGCAACTGCATCCGTGAGTTTGAAAGCTGACTACCTGCCAAACGTGTATGTTTCTGCAACGCTCATCAAGCCGCATGAGGAAAGCGATTTGCCGCTTACCGTTGCGCATGGATTCAAGTCCATCGCTCTTGAAGATGCTTCTACAAAAATACCCGTGCAGATTTTTGCCGAGAAACAAGCGCGCAGCAAAACGCAGCAGAAGGTGAAAGTGAAAGCTGCGCCCAATTCAAAGATTACGCTCGCTGCGGTGGATGAAGGTATTCTCGCAGTCACGGGATTTTCCACGCCCGACCCGCATAAATTCTTTTATCAAAAACGGGCGCTCGAAGTGGAATCGTTTGACCTTTATCCTTTGCTGTTTCCCGAAGTGAAAGGCAGCATCTCGGTGATTTCAAGCACGGGCGGTGACGGTGAATTGGCGAAGCGACTGAATCCCGTGCAAAACAAGCGCGTGAAGTTGTTGTCGTATTGGAGCGGCATCACCGATGCGGATGGAAATGCCGAAGCGAATTTTGAATTTGCTGTGCCGCAGTTTTCAGGATTGATTCGCCTGATGGCTGTTGCTTACAAAAATGATGCGTTCGGTTCTGCGGAATCATTTATAACTATTGCTGACCCGCTTGTAGTAAGCGCTGCACTGCCGCGATTTCTTAGTCCGAAAGATACAGTGACTGTTCCCGTGATGCTGAGTAATACAACCGATAAAGATGCAATCATCACCGCATCAATCAAAACCGAAGGACCGCTGAAAGCAACAGGCGAAACGACAGTGGATGTTCCGATTAAAGCAAAATCGGAAAGCACTGCAACATTCAAACTGATTGCTGAATTGAATGTGGGCGAAGCAAAAGTGACAATTAAGGCGAGCGGCATGGGCGAAACATTTTCGGAAGTAACGGACATCAGCGTGCGTCCTACTTCGCCTTTGCAAAAAAGACATGGCGGTGGATTTATTGCCGCAAATTCAACGGGCAAGGTGAATATGGAAGTTGACAATTTCGTGAACACCGGCTATCAATTGGTAGTGAGCAAATCGCCCGTGCTTGAATTTGCCGACCACCTGAGCGAGTTAGTGCGCTATCCATACGGTTGCACGGAACAAACAGTATCAGCCGCTTTTCCGCAACTCTATTTTGCCGACCTCAGCGTGTTGTTTAATCAGGACACACTTGCGGCAAAAAATGCGAACAACAATATTATGGAAGCGATTAAGCGGCTCAAGTTGCGCCAGTTGTACAACGGAGGATTCTCGCTGTGGGATGGTTATGGCAACGAGCAATGGTGGGCTTCGGTGTATGCAACACACTTTCTGCTGGAAGCGCGCAAAGCGGGCTTTGAGGTTGACAAGTCGGTGATTGACTACGCGCTGAATTATATTGAATTTCGCCTGAAGAAAAGAGAATGGATTCCGTATTGGTATAATCGCGACCAAAACCGCAAAATCGCTCCGCGAGAAGTGGCGTATGGATTATTTGTGCTTTCGCTTGCAGGTCGTCCGCAGGCGAATACGATGAATTATTACAAATCAAACAGCAGCCAACTCACAGCCGACAGCCGCTACATGCTCGCAGCAGCGTTTGCGCTTGCGGGAGGTAAAAATGCGTTTTATGATTTGCTGCCAAACGGATTGGGAGGTGAAGTTTCCAATACAGAAACAGGAGGCAGCTTCGCATCTTCTTTGCGTGATGAAGCAATCAGTCTTTACGTGCTGCTCGAAGTTGACCCCGACAATGCGCAAATTCCGCTGATGGCGAAACACGTTTCAGAAGAATTAAAAAAGAATCGCTGGTACAGCACACAGGAACGCGCATTCAGCTTTTTATCACTTGGAAAACTTGCGCGTAAGGCAAACCAGAGCAACGTAACTGCAACAATAAAAGTGAATGGAAAAGTTGTGGGCGAATTCAAAGACAAACCCGTGCGCCTCACCGACAAAAAGCTGGGCAGTCCCGCAGCAGAAATCTCGGTGAGCGGCAACGGCAATCTGTATTACTTCTGGCAATCAGAAGGGCTTACGCCTGATGGAAGCTATAAGCAGGAAGACAGTTATATCAAAGTGCGCAAAGCGTTTTATGACCGCTTCGGCAACCCGATAAAGACAAATAGTTTTAAGCAAAACGATTTAATCATCGTGCAACTCACGCTGCAAAACTCCTACAACACCAGCGTTGAAAATATTGTAATCACCGACATGCTGCCAGCAGGTTTTGAAATCGAAAACCCGCGCACACAGGAAATTCCCGGGATGCAATGGATAAAGAACGCAACGCATCCCACAGCGCTTGATGTGCGTGATGACCGCATCAATTACTTCGTTGACCTGTGGAATGCAAATCCGCAGTATTACTACTATGCCGTGCGGGCAGTGTCACCGGGCATCTATCAAATGGGACCCGTAAGCGCGGATGCGATGTATAATGGAGAGTATCACTCTTACAATGGGGCGGGAGTGGTGAGGGTGGTGAGGTGATTTGATAATTCGGCTTGTCTGCCGAAGCTTTAGCGAAGGCAGATGATTCGCCCTGATACTTGCTTAGTGAATAGTTGAAATCCAACTATTATTCACATCTCCAATTTTCACACCGATGAAATCTTGTTCGGTTTGATTAGAAGTGAGGTTATTGTAGGTTCTTGTTTTAAGAAATGAAAATGGATTTTGCTCATCTGTGAATCCGCTTACAAATTCCCATAACCTGCTGTTTGTGGGAGGAAATTTTGCGAGATTGTTCAACACCACGATTCTCACTAAAGGAATGTCGCCAGTGGTTACATTGGCTAAGTTGTTGGCATCTGCTGCAATGATTTTATAAGGCGAATTAAGCGGGGTGCCGCCCAGCACATGCCGTCTTATCAGCGATATATCAACAGAAGTAATGCCATTATTGGTGGTAGTGTCATTGCTCTTTGAAGACGCAACAGTATAGCTGCCGCCTTGCGCCACAGTGAAGCTATAAAGTCCGTCCGCACCAGTTACTATCGTATCGCTTTCCGTTCCTGAAAGAATTACAGAAACACCGGATACCGGAACATTTGTCTCTGTGAGGATAGCTCCTGAAATATTAAATGTGCAAACAGCAGGCGTATGCAGACATTGATAATCCTCACGCGAAAGCATCGTTAAATTTGCGCTGATTGCATAATTCTGAATGTAATATTTTTCGCAGTTCAGCGGGTCTATTGAGCTACTGCTATTGCAATCAAATCCAAGATTGTTGACGCCTGAAATATTGCTTGCGCTAACCCAATAGATAATTTTCCAATAGCTGTTTATATCAAATACAGAAGGATACGCTGCGCAACCTCCGCTGCAACGATTGCCATATCCGGCAAGAATGCGAAAAGTGTTGGAGGCGCTTCCGTAAAAATTTACGCCAACCATAAACTGCTGACCCTGCGGCAACGTGAAGTCGGGAGTTACACGCAACGTGATTGGAGTTGTTAAATTTGGCGAGAGCGATGCGCTTGTAATTATCGTATCTGCATATAGAATGGCATTCAGAATGTTCTCCTGATTATCAAGGTAAACGCCCGCTTCATCTACATAAATTAGAATAACAATCGAGTCAGGCGTTCCGGTAACATTTTGATGCGTAAACAACACGTCAATGCTGTCTATCCTTACTTCATTTTCGCTGTATAAATATTGTTGCTGCGTATTGACATCTTCCAGCCAGTTGAACCGTGTAACAGCCCATTCCAATTTTCCCGAATTGCTTTGATTGGTTTCGCTGAAATTGGTGTTCAGCGTCCATAAGCTGCGGGAATAGGTTCCTCCGGAAAGTTGCGTTGCCTGTTCGTCTGAAATATCATAATCAATATAAATGGCTGTTTCAACCGGGGAACAAACATCATTCGTGCAGAGGTCAGCGTCATCGCAGTCAACGGGTTCGCTGTAACATTGTCCTACAACGCAGAAATCAGCGGTACAAGGGCTGCCATCGCTGCAATCCAGCGGTTGGTTCTCGCATCCTCCTGAACAATAATCAAGCGTACAGGGGTTGCCGTCATCGCAATCAACTGGAGTATAAAAACAATCAAAGCCGGTGCATAAATCATTCGTGCAAGCATTGCCGTCATCGCAATCCAAAGGTTCATACATGCAACTACCCGCTTCGCACAAATCAAATGTGCAAGGGTCGCTGTCAGCGCAAGCTGTTGAACATGCGCTTGCCACGCAACCCAATGAACTAAGCAGCGTAATGCGCGCAGATGAATTCACTGCTGCCTCCATGCGGTCTTGCTGGTTTGGTGTGAAGCGGTCAGTAGAGCCGCAGTAGCTCATGTAGTTGTAGCGCGAATTCGCAAAAACACCCGAAACAGAACATGGATTTGATGCGCCACAATCGCCCCGCTTGTGCGGTGGCGTATCACAAATCTGGTCGCCTTCTAAAGAGCAATCAGTATTTGATGGACAGGATGCGCCATCATTATCGCCATCAAATGTATGCGCAAGGTCAAAGGCATGACCCATTTCATGCGTTAGTACTTTGCTGCTATTAGTCATGTAAGCAGCCTCCATCACTGCGCCTTCCAAAGTATAAGTAGTAGGATAATATGCGTATCCCGCCACAGGACCGTAGATGCCGTGAACTACCCAAATGTTATAATAATCAGCGCGGGGCCAGATACTAAGCAGCTTCACTTCAAACTCGCTCGCGCCTCCTGAACCATCCCACTCAATTCCTTCCGAAGCAAAATTTGCATCAGAACTCCCGTTCACTCTGTTAATTCCCGTTGTTGGATTTCCACCAGGGTCGCGCGCGGCAAGGCAAAATTCAATGCCAATATCTAAACTGTTTCCAATGATGTTGCGAAAGCGGTCATTTAATCCGTCAATCGCGCCTTCAATCTGCGCAGTAGAAATGTTTGAGCCTGACCCTTCCGGCTCACCCAAATGAATCACATGCACTACAACAGGAATGGGATAAACAACAATTCCTCCACGCTGTGTTGACTGCGCAATTATTCTGTTTTTGATTTCTAATTCAAGCGCGGTTGACTCATTCCGGTATTGGGGATGGTTCAAAATGAGTTTTTCATTCACCTCTTTTGTTCCGCAGGTTTGGGCAAATAAACGACCCGGCAGAATGAGTATTGGAAAAGATAAAAGCAACCAAAGCAGCAGCCGAAAACTTTCACATTTCTTCATACGGTAAAGGTAATTTTCAAATCACAATGTACAGCGAATAAGCGGGAAATCAATGTGGAACGCCATATTAGGGAGAGAAATTGACAACAACCGAAACCGAATCAACGGCTTTTTTTGGCTTAATTTTGTTTTCACTTCTTTCCATGAAAAAAACACACATTGCCGCGTTGATTCTCATTGTAATCTCTATTGGAGTAATCATTTCAATGACCAGCGATTTCAGCAGTTGGGAAACGTTTGCAACCGCGCAGGAAGCAGAGGGAAAAGAGTTTCATATTGTTGGCGAACTCGCGCGAAAGGAAGATATTTTGTATGAACCCGAAAAAGACCCCAACTATTTCGCCTTTTACATGACAGATAAATCAGGCGAGGAGCGCAAAGTAGTTTTTCAGGGCGCAAAGCCGCAGGATTTTGAACGCTCGGAAGAAATTGTGCTCACCGGAAAAATGGAAGGCGAGGAATTTCACGCCTCTAAAATTTTGATGAAGTGCCCCTCCAAATATATCAATGATGAACTGGAAGTAAAAGCAGTGGCTGCTGAAAATTGATGGACATACAATACACCGGTGAGCATCTACTTCCCGGACAAATCGGAAGACTCTCAATCATCATCGCGTTTGTTTTTGCGCTCACGGCTTGCGTAGCTTATTTTATTTCCGCTACGCGCGATGAGTTGTCGGCTGCTTCGTGGAAGCGCGTTGGAAGAATGGCGTTTTTCGCGCATGGCGCAGCGATTCTCGGCATTGTGGCCTCCCTGTTTTACATCATCTTCAATCACTATTTTGAATATCAATATGCGTGGCAACATTCATCACGCGCACTACCCACGAAATATATCCTTTCGTGTTTTTGGGAAGGTCAGGAAGGAAGTTTTCTGCTGTGGTCGTTCTGGCATGTTGTTCTTGGTGTGGTGTTGATTTTTCGCTCAGGCAAATGGGAAGCGCCAGTGCTTGCAGTGATTGCCATTACGCAGGCGTTTCTCGGCTCCATGTTGCTGGGCATATATGTGGGCGATTACAAAATCGGCAGCAATCCTTTTTTGCTGCTGCGGCAAACGATGGATGCGCCCATCTTCGCGCAGGGAAATTATTTGCAGTTCATCGAAGATGGCAACGGGCTGAATCCGCTGTTACAGAATTATTGGATGACGATTCATCCGCCAACATTATTTCTTGGTTTCGCAGCTACGATAGTTCCATTCGCATTTGTAATTGCATCGCTGTGGAAGAAAGATTACACCGGCTGGGTTGGGCAAACATTATCCTGGAGCATCTTCGCTTCAATGGTGCTGGGAGTTGGCATTTTGATGGGTGGCGCATGGGCGTATGAATCGCTTACGTTTGGCGGCTTTTGGGCGTGGGACCCGGTGGAAAATGCTTCGCTGGTGCCATGGCTCATACTCCTTGCTGGGTTGCACGGGCTGCTGATTTACAAACACACGGGCAGAGCATTGCGATTAACCTACGGATTATTCATCCTCACATTTTTATTTATCCTCTATTCAACATTCCTTACGCGCAGCGGAATCCTTGGCGATACATCTGTTCACTCGTTTACTGACCTCGGCATGTCAGGGCAGTTATTGTTTTTTATGTTGTTTTTTGTCTTGCTCTCAATGGCGTTTCTTGTGAAAGACTGGAAAAAAATTCCTTCAATTCATGAAGAAGAAAAACTCGCATCACGTGAATTCTGGTTGTTTATTGGAGCGCTCATACTAACGCTGTCAGCGCTTCAAATTACTTTCACCACTTCCATTCCGGTGTGGAATAAGTTCTTGGTGTTGTTCCGAAAAATTCCCGGGTTAAGTGATTTTATTCAAAAAGATTTAGCTCCACCTGTTGATGTGGCTGGTCACTACAACGGCATTCAGGTGTGGATTGCAATTATTATCGCGCTACTTTCTGCTATGGTGCAGTTTCTGCGCTATAAAAATTCCGACACGACAAAATTTTTCAAAGCGCTCATCATTCCTGCCGTAATTGCAGTTGTGCTAACCGTAGTGATTGTAATCGCGTTGGAAATTTATCCTCCGCAATATGTATTGCTGCTGTTCGCATCATTGTTTTCCATAGCTGCAAACTTTAATTATTTGCTTGTTGTGCTGAAAGGAAAGCTGAATGTGGGCGGAGCATCCGTTGCGCATGTCGGCTTCGGGTTGATTCTTGTCGGTGCATTAATTCCCAACTATACGCAGCGCGTAATTTCTATTAATAACGAAGTGGATTTCGGAAATTCCTTTGATGAAAAAAATAAGCGCGAAAATATTTTGCTGCGCAAAGGAAAGCCGGTGCTGATGCATGATTACATGGTGACGTATAAAGCCGATTCTGTTTCGGGCGCTGATAATTTTTATGTGGTGCAATATGCCCGCATCAATAAAGAAACAGGCGATGTACGCGAAGAATTCACCTTATATCCCAATGCGCAAATCAATCCGAAAATGGGACTGATTGCAAACCCCGACACGCGCCATTATTTCACAAAAGATATTTACACGCACGTTACTTCCGTGCCTGATAAAAAAGCAAGCGAAGAAGCGGAAGCAAATTTTGAGCGGGACACCGTTACCATTGGCGACACGTTTTATCTTGCAAAGGCATATGCAGTGCTGGAAAGTTTAGTGCCGAATCCGCAGCATGAAAATTATCAGCCCGATGCAAACGACATTGCGGTGGGCGCAAGCATCAAACTCTATACGCTTGATGGCAAAATTTTTGAATCAACTCCCATTTATCTCATTCGCGACAGAACCGCCAGCACAATTGAAGATGAAGTGAAAGAGTTAAGCGTTACGCTGCGCGTGGAGCGCATCTTGCCTGAAAAAGAACAAATCGTAATCGGCTACAAGCAAAAAGATTTGGACAACGACTTTATTATTATGAAGGCAATTGTATTTCCCTACATCAATATCTTGTGGCTTGGAAGCCTGATGATGGCATTCGGAATGCTCATCAGTTTGGTAAAAAGGTATCGTGATAATCTTCGTATTTTTCGCTCGTGACAAAACATGAAATAGTGGTGATTGGCGCAGGCAATGTTGCCTACCACCTCGCGCACCAGTTCAAAAATGCAGGACATTCCATTTTGCAAATTTTTAGCAGAACTGAAGCTGCGGCTGAGTTTCTTGCTGAAGAAGTACAGGCTGCGTTTACCGATGATTTAGAAAAACTCAACACAGGCGCTTCGCTCTATGTGATGGCGGTGAATGATGATTCCCTTGAAGAATTGGCTGAAGAAATTTACCTGCCCGGGAAAATCGTTGTGCATACTTCGGCAATCGTGCCGATGGAAGCGCTGGAGCCTGTTTCAGAAAAATTTGGCGTGTTTTATCCGTTGCAAACAATGACCAAAGGACACGACCTTGATTTCAGCGAGATTCCCATTTTTATTGAAGCGGAAGACGAGGAGGTGCGCAAAACTTTAGCACAACTTGCGGCAAGCATTTCCGGCAACGTGCAGGAAGCTGATTTTAAAAAAAGAAAAACACTGCACATTGCTGCCGTGTTCGCCAATAATTTCACCAACCATTTATATCACATTTCAGAAACGCTGCTGAAGTGCGAAGGCTTGCAACTTGAAATCCTACTGCCGCTGATAAAAGAAACCGTGCGCAAGATAAACAGGAACAATCCGTTTGATGTTCAAACGGGACCTGCTAAACGTGGCGACATGAAAACAGTAGAAGAACATTTGGAATACCTCAATGAATTTCCTGAGTTCAGGGAAATTTATTTAGTGCTTACCGAAAGCCTCATCAGCGCTTACAAAAAGCCGATACGAGATGATGAATAATGAGTGGCTGCTGGAACTCTCGAAATTAGCGCGGGTAAAAAATTTAGCCATCATCGCGCTCACGCAATGTTTTGTGCGACTGTATGTCATCAATCCTATTTTCTTCAATTACAAAATTGAACACGCGCTCAACAGTTGGCAGTTTGCCTTGTTTGTGCTCGCAACGGTTTGCATTGCGGCAGCAGGCTACATAATCAATGACTATTTTGATGTGGATATTGACCGCATTAACAAGCCGGATAAAATGGTGATTGGAAATTTCTTTATGAGGCGCGAGGCGTTTCGTTTACATCTTGTTTTCAATGGCGCAGGAATCGCGCTTGGTTTTCTTGTCGCTTGGTTTGCGGGAAACATCAAGCTGGGTTTTATTTTTATTGTAATTGCGGGCTTGCTCTGGTTTTACGCGAAGACATTCAAGAAAGTATTTCTGCTGGGCAACTTGCTTGTTGCAAGCATCACTGCGCTTACTGTTTTAGTGACGGCATATTTTGAAACGAATTTATTCGGCAGCGCAGATTTTCTCGTGATTACAGCTAATAAAGAAGTGATGACTCTTGTGCTTGCCTACATGCTGTTTGCCTTTCTCGCCACGCTGATTCGCGAAATCATCAAAGACATACAGGATGTGGAAGGTGACAGAGAATATGGTTGCAAAACTGTTCCGGTTGTGCTTGGCAGGAGCAGCGCAAAATTGTTTGCAGGTTTTTTTATTCTCCTGCTGATTGGTTGTTTGTTTTTCGTGCAGCAACATTTTTTCAAAGACGAGTTGTTTTTGCAAATCTCTTACCTCCTCATTGCGCTGCAACTGCCGCTTGCGGCACTGTTGTTTTATCTCGTTCCCGCTGCGCAGAAAGATGATTTCGGAAAACTGAGCGAATCGCTTAAAATCATTGTGCTGCTTGGCATCGGCTCGATGCCTGTGTTTTATTATTTCGTATGACGTTCAAGGGAAAAATATTGCTTGCATCACAATCACCACGCAGACGTGAAATACTTACGCTCGCTGGATGTGATTTCAGAGTGATTTCCGCTGATGTGGATGAAACCTACTATGGTGATGTGCCCGTGTTGCAATTCCCTGAACATCTTGCATTGAAAAAAGCAACTGCCGTAACAAAGAGAGCAGAGCAGGGAGAAATTATTATCGCTGCCGATACGATTGTATTAAAGGATGAAAAAATTTACGGCAAGCCAATAGACCGTGCTGACGCGATTCGTATTCTCACAGAACTTTCAGGCGCGCGGCACGATGTGATTACGGGTCTATGCCTGCTTGCAAATGGAGAAGCCAAAACATTTTCAGAGCAAACGAAAGTCTATTTCAATGCGCTCACCAAAGCGCAAATCACTTACTACGTGGACAACTTCAAGCCCTTTGACAAAGCGGGCGCGTATGCAATTCAAGAATGGATAGGAGTTGTCGGCATTCGCAAAATCGAAGGTTGCTACTTCAACGTGATGGGTTTGCCGATGAGCCGCGTGTGGGAGGAGTTGCAGCGCAGTTAATCATTATCATGTCCGCTGCTTTCTGTTTGGGTAGCAGAAGTTGTTACGCTGCGAATTTCAGGATGCCTGATTTCTCCGCCAGTATTATTCACGCGCGCAATGGTGGCAATAGCTAACAAAGCGAAAACAAATGTTGCAAGCGTAAGCGTCTTTTGAAGCGGGTTGTGTTTTAGTGTGAAGTAGAATGCAGTTGCAGCAATAATACCAAGCAGTTCAATCGATATGATTCCCCACAATGCGGCTTCTTCGTGCGCCTCTACATAAGCTTCTTCAAAGCCGGGATTTTGCTCCAGCACTTCTTCGGCTGCTTCACCGCTGAAAAATGCGGGTAAGGTTGCGAGCGCAGTGAAAATGAAAATTCCAAAGGCAACTTGCTTCACTTCGCTTCTGTTCAGGAAAAAGCCTACGATTAAAACAAGAAATCCGATGAGAGTGCTAATAACAGGAAAATGATTGACAAGCAAGTGAAAATGCGCTGCGTTCATAGTAATGATTTTCAGTAAAGTTTGCGAAAGTAATATTGAAATCCAAATGACATTGGTCATCAAAGTTTATGCAGGAAACTCAACGGTGATTGCAGTTCCTTTCGGTTGGTTATCTGCTACGGTAATATTGCCCTTGTGCATTTCTACAATTTTTTTCACAATGAACAACCCGATTCCCGTTCCTTTGGTATTGCGGGTGTCTTCGTTGCCGATGCGGTAAAATTTATTGAAGATAAGGTTACGTTCTTTTTCGGGAATACCGATACCGTTGTCTTTCACTTCGAGTACAAAGGTATTTGCGCTTTTGTGCAGTTTCACTTCAACTTCGGCAGGCGCGGGAGAATACTTGATTGCATTCTCCACTAAGTTTTGCAGCAGCGAAGTGAACGCCATCTTGTCGGTTTCGAGCAAGATATTTTCTGCTATCTCAGAATGGATATGCGCGGTTTCGGAATTTGCTGCCACAATTTTTTGCAGCACATTATTTGTAATGATTGAAATATTTTCAGGCTCTTTAGGCAACAAAAAAGCGGCATCTTCCATGCGCACGGCAAAGAGAATATTGTCCACCAGCGCGGTGAGTCGGTCAACATCTTCCACTGAGTTTTCAGCAAGCCTGCGAAATTTATCTTCCAGCGTAACGCGCTTTAATATCGTTTGCAGCGACAGCTTCATTGAAGCAAGCGGTGATTTTAACTCATGCGTGATAGACAGTAGAAAATTGTTTTGCTGTCGCGCAAGCGCCATTTCTTTTCTAAAAGTGAGCCACAGACGAATGCAGCCGACAGAAAGCAATAAGAGGAACACAGAGCCTTCCCCGATAATCATCAACTTTTGCCGCAGGTAGCGTTCATGGATGGCATGATACGTGGGAGTATCCAGGTAATTAAGGGAAGATTCAGGCAAATTGTTCTTATGATTAAATGAAATTTTCTCTAACTGAATACGATCTTCAAAGGATTGTTCATTTTTCTGTAACAGCAAATACGACCACCAGATAAAGGAGGCGAAAACATAAGTAACCAGCAGATAAAAAAACAGAAGTGAGCGCGATTTCATTTGTTGATTACGAAAATTAGGAATTAGGAATGGAGAATTAGAAATTTTCAAACACTCGTTGCTGCAATTCCTAATTTCTAATTCTATTTGTGTTCCGGCAGTTCGATAAAAAACGTAGTGCCTGTATTTACGGTTGATTCAAACCAAATTTTGCCATTCGCATTTTCAATGATTTCTCTTGTCAAAGCAAGTCCTAAACCGGAGCCGCTTGATTTAGTTGTAAAATTCGGAGTGAATACTTTTTGCGCCTGGTCGCTGGAAATACCAATGCCGTTATCTTTTACAGAAGCAATTACACTACCGTTTTTTGAAACAAGTTCAATTTGCACGATACCTTCCCGCTCAAAGGGAATTGCCTGCGAAGCATTTTTTACCAAATTATTGAACGCGCTCAATAATTGGTTTTTATCTGCAAACACTTTGAATTGCTTTTCAGGTTTATTGAATTGAATCTGCACATGCTTCTCTTCGCTGAACAGGTTCACCGAATTTTCAATCACGTCAGCAATATTCAATACTTCGTTTTGTGCTTTGGGCATTTTAGCAAACGAGGAGAATTCGTTGGCGATATGCGCGAGGTTATCAATCTGTTCAATCAAAGTCACTGAAACTTTTTTTGCAAGCTCATGCGCTCTGGGGTCGTTCTCTGCAATGGAGCGTTGCAAATGCTGAATACTCAATTTCATCGGAGTAAGGGGATTTTTAATTTCATGCGCGATTTGCTTTGCCATTTCGCGCCACGCGCTTTCGCGTTCTGACTTAGCAAGCAGAAGCGCGCTTTTTTCCAATTCAGAAATCATCTTGTTGTACTCAGCAACGAGCGTCCCGATCTCATCGTTGCTTTTCCACTCAATCGGTTCGTTCTTCATTGTGAGCTTCACTAATTTCAACTTTTCACTGATTGCGCTAAGTGAGCGTGTCACCGAGTCGGAAAGTAAATACGCAAGCACACCTGCAAGCACTAAGAGCAGAACGTACACATTCACCAATGTAATAAGCAGCGCAGAAATTTCATTATTCAATTCGCGCTCTTTGGCAAAGTAGGGAAGATTTAAATAAGCGAGTAAGTTGCCTTCATAATTGCGGATGGGAGAATAAATTGAGAGGTAATGCAGATTACCAATTTGCTCGTTTTGGATGAATTGTGTTTTCTTTTTCAACGCCACATTTTTAAATGCAGTAGGCTCCATCATACTTGAAAGGACGCCTTTCTCAAAAATTTCCGGCTGCGAAGTATTAAGCACCTTTCCAGTGGAATCATAGATGTTGATGTCCATTCCATGAATGTCAGAGAGTGCGGAAAGGTCAATCGGGCTATTTGTTGTTGTTTGTGATGAAAGAATAGTAGAGTCTTCTTTCAGGATGTATTCGATTGCCGTGCGGATGTCGTTTTGTTTCTCTATGAGATGCTCATTGTGCGTTGATTCAAATTCAGACGCGAAGTGTGAAATCGTTACATAGCCGATAACAAAGAAGGAGAAAATGATAATGAAAATCATCGAGAACTGAATCTTATCACGAAACGACATGCTGAAAGGGCGTTCATACCGGTTTCTATATCGCACAGCAATTATCATGTAGCGCAGCAAGACAAACGAAAGTCCGAAAAGAAGGTAAATGCAAAACAGATAAGAGAACAGAGAAATGGGCTGAATGAAACTACTATGTCCCCCTGTGATAATTACTTCTTTATCTTCTGACGCATTGTAAACAAGATGAACGAGCGCATCTTCTTTCACTTCATAAAATTCATCTTGCGGTGAGTTCTGCTGAAAAGGAAAACGGTGCGGATAAGCATAATTGCCGCTTTTTTTTACAAGAGAACCAAGCGAGTAGAGAGCGTAGCTGTACCTATCAAGAATGTCGGGTGGTTTAACCTTTTCTTCAAGCAATAATTCGGGATAAAGATTTGCCTGCGAATACGTTTTGGGAGTCAGTTCAAGCACTACCGAGCCAAGTAATTTCCCTCTGTGAATGATGGGAAGATTGCTGATATAAGCGTAACTGCCGGATGCTTTTGGAATGTAAAAAAGATAATCGCTTTCCGTTTGTTGAACGCGGGCAAGCAATTCGTCATTCAACAGTTCAAGGTATTCATCTTTTGTTGAGCGCAGCAACTTGCCTTCCGTATTCAGCGTGTACACATGCACATCATATTTTCTGAAAAAACCGCTGAAGTATTTATTGATAACGCGATCAACAATTTCCTGCGTAGAAATAAATGGTCGTCTGAAATAGTTGCGAATGAATAGATCATTTAAGATTTTTTTCTGCACATCAATAAAAAGATATTCAGTAATCAGGTCGCGCTCAATGGAAAGCTTACGGGCGAGCGCCTTTCTGCGGTCAAGGTCGCGGTTTTGGTTAAAGTGATAGAGATAAATGGAAGAAAACATGGAGAGCGCGGCAATAAGCGCAATCATGTTAGAAAGCGAAGTAAGCGACAACTGCTGCAATACCATGCGTTGTAAAAAGAGAACCAATAGCAGAATCGCGACAGCGGCAAAATATTCTGAATGCGGACATCCTATCAACCACATTGCTCCGAGATAAATAAGAAAGGAGAGCAGCGTTGCATAAAGAAGCGTTTTCCCACTTGCGTTCCATGCGGAAATAAGCTGAATGAATTTTGCCGAAATCAAAGTGAAACAGGATAAGGCAAGCGTCAGGCAGCCCAACCCGATGAAGCTATAAATGTTGAGCGAGAGAAAGTCATTTAAATCAAACGGGATTTTTGAGTCAAGCAGAAGGCTTTCAAAAAGGGAAGAAAGAATTCTGGATGAAAAAAAGAGCAGCAGAAAAATTGCAACCGCAGCAATAAACTTCAAGTATGGCGTGCCATTCCATGAAAACCTGAGCTTCACATTTCTGTAGAAAAAAACGACAATCCAAAAGAGCATTAGCAAATTAATGGCAAGGTCGCCAAGCGATTTATTGAGCGCTGACGATGCGAACAATTGCGGGTTGAACAAATTGAAATCGTATAGCCCGTGCGGAAAGTTATAGATAAGTGTAAGCCACCGGATGAAGGTGAATGCAGAAACAAGAGCAAGCAGCGCTATCCATGCGTTTTGCACAGAGAAATTTTTCAGCAAAAAAAATACTGCAAAAAGAAGCGATGCCAGCGCCAACAGGAACAGCGCCACCTTTGGATAGTCCGGGTAATCATAAGCCCTTGATGGGTTAGACTCCAAATAGAACAATGCTTTACCGCTTCTGTTATTTACTGGTGTGCCGCCATCTTGTCCATTGAGTGAAAGGTCTGTATAATCCGGAAGTTCAAAAATCGGATTGAAACTGTTTTTTAAGAAATTATTCTCAACGCTGAAATTATGCTTCAGCAAGATGAGGCGGATAACGCTGTAATCCTGCCCATCAAATATTTTTTTTGATTTTGAAATTTCATAATAGCCATTCTCTAATTTGATTGAATTCCCTTCCTGCGAGGCAACCGCATTTACAAGAAAATCAGGCGGAATAACCTTGTTTTCATTCCAAAATACCAGTTCAGTTCCTTTGTAAATGAGAAACGAATAAGGTTTCTTCTGTAAAATTTCGAGATAACGGGAATCAAGTTTGTTTTTAAAAACATCATTCATAATCTCCTCATTGGCGAGGAGACTGTCATAGTCACTGATGATTTTGCTTAATGCCGCCTCGACTTTCTTCGTGAGCACAAACTCCGGGTCGGGCGCGTTCAGTTTACTTGATAAAAAAGAAAAACTATAGAGCAGCGCGGCAAGCAGAAGAAACAGAAATGATTTTTTTGTGTGGCTGTTCAGTTGCATACTGTTCTCTGCCCTATGAAATCTGCTCGCTTTGACGACCGTTTTCCTCTGAGAGCAGAGAGGTTTCTTCTTCTTTCGCTTTATTCCACAAGGCATCCATTTCTTGCAGTGTCATTGAGTTTAAATCTCCCTTGTTCTTGTTCACGCTATCTTCAATGAATTGAAATCTGCGCACAAATTTTTTGTTTGTTTTTTCCAACGCGCGTTCCGGGTCAACATTGATGTAGCGGGCGTAATTAATGAGCGCAAACAACAAGTCTCCGAATTCCTGCTCTGTTTTTTCGGCATCCAATTTTTGAGCGCTCGTTTCCGCATAAAGTTCATCCATCTCTTCTCTTACTTTATCCCAAACCTGTTCTGCATTTTCCCATTGAAATCCAACTTGTTTCACTTTATCCTGAATGCGATACGCCTTAATTAAAGCGGGCAACGATGGCGGCAAGCCCGACAAGATTGATTTTTTTCCTTCTTTCAACTTCAGCTTCTCCCAATTCTGTTTCACTGCCTCCTCAGAGTTGAGTTGCAAATCACCATAGACGTGCGGATGCCGCTGGATAAGCTTTTCGCAATGATGATTAATTACATCTGTTATAGTAAATGCGCCCGCCTCAGAGGCGATTTTCGCATAAAACACGATGTGCAAAAGCAAATCGCCCAATTCTTCTTTTATGCCCTGCATATCCTCGTTGATAATTGCATCGGCAAGCTCGTAGGTTTCTTCAATGGTAAGATTACGGAGGCTTTGTATCGTTTGCTTTTTATCCCACGGGCATTTTTCCCTTAGTTCGTCCATGATTTTCAGCAGCCTGCCAAAAGCGTTTAACTGTTCCTGCATCTGTTATTTATGTAAAAAAATAAAATTAACATTTTAAGGTGGAAGGCTTGCCCTGAATGATGAGCTTGTAATCATTTTGAGCTTCACAGGATATTAACTGACAAATGTCATTTTGAACAAACAAGAGAACCTTTTACCTATACCAAAAATTTGTAACCATGACTTTCAAACCCAAGTTTATTTTATTCCTTTCAGCAGCGCTTGCGCTATTTGGCATTGGTGGCTGCAACCTCTATCCCGACAGTGAAACCCGTGTTGAGGATTTGGACATCACATTAACACATTATGACAAAGAAAATGATTTTATGCAAAACCAGACTTACAGTATTGTTGACGAAGTAGTGGAAATAGATTCTGATACCAACAATGCTCCATCCCCGGTTGCGAACAGCGATCTTATCATTCAGCAGATTGAAGCAAACATGGCAGCCTTGGGATATACGAAAGTGAACGACAATCAGGATCCTGATTTGCGCGTTGTAGCAACAGCAACGGAGAATACACAGTATTTTATTATAACTACTATGATTACTGGTATTGGTATGGTGGTAGTTGGTATGGCTATGGCGGCTGGTGGGGTGTTGCTGCTACTATTATCCGCCTGCTATCCGGTGGTTGAATCATATACGTCAGGCACTCTTATCATGCAAATGGCACAATATAAAGACACTGCTCCCGGTGATACAATTAAAATGGTATGGACCGGAGTTGTAAACGGCTTGCTTGATGAAGACACACAAGCCAACCTGAAAACGAGAATCAAAAGTTCTATTGACGAGGCGTTTGAGCAATCTCCTTATCTAAAGGTTGAATGATTCTGTAATTAAAATCACACTTTAAAAAACGAACAATGAAAAAATATATTCTCATCATAGCAATTACGCTTGCGGGCATCAATGTTCACGCGCAGGAGAAAGGCAGCGGCATGTTGCAACTCAATTATCACATGGCGATGCCTACAAGTGATTTTAAAGATTTCTTAGACGAGCCTTCTTTCCGTGGGTTCTCGGCTGATTACCGCTACTATGCGGCAGACAAATTTGCCGTGGGACTTCAATCCGGCTATCATGTGTTTTCTCATAAGTATCCGAGGGACACGTATTATTTTGACAACGGTGCGGCAACACTCGTGCAGTGGCGCTATGTGCATGTTGTTCCTATTATAGCCGTAGCGCATTATGACCTCCTTGCGGAAGACAGCAAATTGCAAGTGTCCGCAGGGCTTGGCATGGGAGCTTATTATGTGCGCGAAGAGGCTTGGATAGGTCTTTACACCCTCACCGCTGAGCAGTGGGGATTTGGTTTGGCACCTGAAGTAATGCTGCGCTATAATTTCAACGACCGCTTCGGCATGTTGTTTTCACCGCGCTATGAAGTGGTGTTTGGCGGTGAACGCGCCAATCTCGCTGACGAAAAGAATAATCTCGCTTATTGGGATTTCAGGTTTGGAGCTTACTTCAAATTGTGAATTAATAAAACACGCGTGACGCGTATTTGACAATAAAAGGGATTCCATCCGCCTGAGGCGGATGGAATCCCTTTTTTTTAAATAGACTTTGATTAAAAAACATCCCATGAATAAAAACATTTTCTTTTTTACAGCAATCACATTTTTCTCTTTCACCGTATTTGCGCAGGAACGCGATTTGGCAGAACTGCTCCGCAAAGATTTACAGAAAGAGAAAGCCACGTTGATTACGACAGCGATGGCATTCAGCACTGACGAGTCAGCCGTGTTCTGGCCTATTTATCGTGATTATGAAAAGTCGCTCTCTGCGATTATGGACAAGCGCCTTGCGCTCATTCAGGATTATGCGAATAATTATGAAAAGATGACTCCTGAAAAATCCACCGAGATTGTGAATAAGGCATTTGACCTTGAAGCCGTGCGCACCAAGCTGCTCAAGAAATATTTCAAGAAGTTTTCAAAAGCGTTTACCCCAACAAGAGCAGCCCGATTCGTGCAGGTGGAAAACCAGATACTGAAATTGCTTGATGTGCAGGTAGCGCAGGCACTGCCGCTGGTTTATTGATAACTCCGATTTCCAAAGAGTGTTTATTATCCTTTCTTCATTGCCATTAACTTCAGGCAACGGTTATAGAACAAAATAAGAAATGGTTTATTTCAGTCAGGGTTGTTTTTTGTTCATCAGATAGGTGGTGAACTGTTTGATTTTGCCTTCCCGAAAATGGAACACATCGCAAAAGGCAGCATCTAAAAGTCCACCGGTTTTCATTTTACCTTGTACTTCTCTCTCTGCAATTACAATATTACCTTCCTCAACCAGCCCAACGATAGTTATTCACGGATTGCCTTCAAAATTCTGGTTTTCAATTTCCTTATCAAATTGTTCTTTGCCTGTAAGATGAAAATATCCAGACATGCCCCAAACAAAGACTTCTTCGGAAAATCATTGGATAGAAAGATTATAGAGAACGGCAATCAGGTTAAATCGTAAGAGGAATCTCCTTCTCCTGTTTCTGTATTTCTCGGCAAGGATGCGGAATATTTTCAGCGTTCTTATCAGGTTTTCTATCAGCACTCTGCTGAAACTGATGACTTGATTGTTCTTTTTATCCGCCTTGATTAAGAGATTTTTCTTGCTGCGTTTTTTCGGCAGTTCGCTGTTGGGATGCAGTTGCTGAATGCTCTGATATCCGGTATCTGTTGTCTGCGCTTTGAGCGCAGGATGAACAAGGACGCGACTTTGCTTGAAGAGTCTGAAATCATGCCTTCTCCCTTCGGTTTGTGTGGTGCAGAGAATGCGCCTGGTTTTTCGCTCGGAAACTACTTGTGTCTTGAGCGTGTGTTTCTTTTTCTTGCCTGAATAATACCTGCGTTGTTTTGTTTGGGGCGTTCAATCGGAGTTTCCGTCACATCAATCAGCACGACTTCCCAGTTATTTTCTGCTTGTAACAACTTCTTCTTTCCCGGCAAGTGAAACCGTTTATCACTGATCAGGATGCTTTCTGTCTCCTGAATAATCTCGCAGACGCGGCTTTCGCTTATCCCATAGGCGATGCCGATGTGCTCCATGGTGCGGTACTCCCGATAGTACATCAGCAGCAACAGTATCTTATCCTCCCACGACAGTTTGGGCGGATTGCCTCTTGTGGGATGTTTTCGATGTGTCGTTTTATACGCAGTGACCACCTCTGTCATCTGCCTTAAAATTTCTTTGGGTACTCCCGTAGCTCTTTTAAATCGCTTATCAGGAAGCTGTTGCATTTGTTTCCAAAACATGCCTCCAAAACTCTTTCCCCGCGATTACTTCCCCCTTTCTCTTTTCCCCGCTCCTTTTGACTATAATTTTGTTTGTTGTACTATTTTCTGAAGAAGTCTAATCAACTTTACAAAACTGAATTTTTACAATAAAATGACGATTAAAGCGAACAATTATTGCACTGAATTTGTCGTATTTATCAGAGACTTTTCACGTTTAGAAAACCATTTAAGACAATCTACCGTATATGAAAATGGTAAACCTTCGCAAATTGAACGAAAAGAAGCCAATTAAAGGATCGCTTTTGCTCGCAGAGCCATTTATGCTTGACCCAAACTTCAAGCGTACAGTGGTTTTTTTGTGCGAAAAGCAAAAAAGCGGCTCGGTAGGATTTATCCTCAATAGACCGATGCCGCTTAAACTGAGCGAAGCGGTTGAAGATATTTATAACTTCGATGCGCAACTTTATTTTGGCGGTCCTGTGCAAACAGATACGCTCCATTTTATTCATAATGTTCCCGCATTAGACGGCTGTATAAAAATCATTGACGGATTATATTGGGGCGGCAACTTTGAGGCGCTAAAAACCATGATTAATTCGGGCGAAGTGCAACCCGAAAACTTTCGATTTTTTCTCGGCTACTCCGGCTGGGATATGAGCCAGTTGGATAGTGAATTGCAAGAAAACTCCTGGATACTTTGTCCGGCAAAGGCATCTTATGTATTCAACACAAAACCGGATATTCTCTGGAAACAAGTTTTAAAAGAAATGGGCGGAGATTACGCCATGATGATGAATTTTCCCGAAGACCCGTCTTTGAATTAGGCTTTAATTAAAACTCCGGCTACCGATATTTTCTCTCCTGAGTGAAATCGTAGAACAACCTAATATGCTGTTCTGTTTTCTTTAATCGCAACATTCAAGTTGCAAATGCAACTTTGGTGAGTAAAAGGGAATGAAGATATTGAATAGGCGACAGATAGCCTAATCGTTATTCATTGCAGCGGCAGCACCAATTTATCATGGGAAAAGTTGGGTCGCAACTAAAGTAAAGAAGATTTTGATGCGTGGAGGGAAAAGGCAGGAAATATCATTTATGCATTTTTCTGCCTGTGGTTGATGTTTTCACCAACCACTTCTACATGCTAAGGCTGGCAGGTGAAACCACCTGCCAGAGGCAAGAAGTTTTTCAAAATACCCTATAATGAGATTGTATCGGAAGGTTTGAACCCGATTCTTATGCATTCGCGCCCCCCTCTCCGCTTGGACTAATCATCCTGTAGCATCCGCTACTTATTGAAGATTAACTTTCCGCGCAGGGGCTAAAACCGCAGAGAGTCGTTGTGGTGGTATTCTTTTTACCCCGCCATAAATGGCGGGGCTACTAATTGCCACGCCCTTCAGGGCGTGGGTAAGAGAAGCATCCCGTTCCTGCAAGGTTGTACCTTGCAGGATGTTCACTTAAAGCCTCCGGCTTTAGTGAGCCAGAGGCTCACCGTTCTCTCCTTCAAGCGACACGCTTGAAGGAACAGCGGGAGATTCTTCGGTCGCAAAGCCTCTCTCAGAATGACGGGATTTATTTACTACCCCAATTGCCGCTTTGCAGAAAAACCTCACTACACTCCTGCAACATGCGCTACCAAACAATGCGTTAAAGAAATGAGAGAAGTACGCGCAAAATCTAATTCGGTAATTTGTTTATTCGATGATTCGATAATGCAGAGAGATTCATCATCGAATCACCGAATCATTGCATCATCGAATTAACTCCTACGCTTCCTGCAACTCCTCCTTATGCTGCGACACGAGCTTTTGCTGCACCTCCACCGGCACGGGTTGATACTCTAAGAAATTGCGCGTGTGCTTCGCCCTGCCTTGCGAGATGCTGCGCAATGTTGAACTGTATTTATACAGCTCGGCAAGCGGCACGCGGGGTCAACCAAACAGCTTGCGCCACCAGGAAATTTCCTTTGCGGCTGGGACCATTCAGTTTGTAGTCGTTGTATTTTGAACTCAGCTCCGAATTAGAAGCAGTGAGGTCGGCAGCGCTTACAGGCAAGTCGCCCGGAACAAACACCGTAGGGTTTGCCATCAGCGCAGCAACAAAGTTTTGTCCGATTTGAACTTGTTCAAGCGGACTCTTTCTTGTGTAATCTCTTAAAATTTCAGCTTTGCGAATCATAGGATTAATTTATTTTGTCCTGCTAATACGGGAGTAAAAGAAAAAAGGATTTGCGCTAAAGGAATCGTGGTGTTGCTTCTCTCTTTTCGGTTTATCCTATAGGGAAAAGAGTTTGTATTCAACCCTTTTCAATTTTCACTATAGGATAATGAGTCTATCCTTCTCCCATAGCTTTACTTCATTGAGGAGAAGGCGCAATTCTTATAGGATATACTCAAAGTAGCAGAGGAGCAGAGCCACCTCCTATAGAAACCGCTGCGCATCCTTTCGGATGTTTTGTGGGTGGTTGAGGGTTTGGATGGGAAATTAGAAGAGGAATGTTTGGGGAGAGCGTCCCAAGGCAACATGCAATTAGACCTATTGACACACAAAGATTTCATTGACGCGAGTCACAGATTAGACTATGCTAAATGTTTTTGTAAAAAGTTTTTTAGCGGTTCGAGTTCTTTGCTGTCAAGGTTGTATAGCTCGCTTTTATATTCTCTTTCTTCATCAGTCATCAGATTCTTTCTATATTTTGGCTCCACAAACGCCTGATGATAGGCATAAAGCTTCCCTTTAATATCAGGCTGATAAGGGGCTGCATTTTTGATACACTCCTCATATTTGCTAAAGCAATCCTTTAGTTCTGTCTTTATCGCGACTTCATAAATCACATCTTCAATTTCTCCTGTAGCTTTTGCATTTGGAAAAATGAAATAGTCGAATTGAACCTTTGCTTCTGCCTTAAATTTTATAAGGAAGTCTTCTCTTTCCTTGAAATTTTTATCAGCATCAACAAAAACAAGGTTTTGTTTTCCGTCTCCCGTGCTCTTTTCCAGTTCGTTCACTTTCTGTTTCACGCCCCCAAACCCTTTTGTGATATAGTAGGTTTGATTGTTTCCCCACGTTGCAAGGTTTGTTTTAAAAATAAATTCCATGTAATCTTTGAAAAACTTTGCGGTAAACTTATCCTCAAAATAAAAGGTAAAATGCTCTATGGGCTTCATCGCAATTCAGTTTCAGTTTCAAGAGCGCTGCTGAAGTTTTCATAAGTAGAAGTATAAGCCTTAATAGAGTTGTCTTTATGCCTGTGGAGATTGATGATACGGGCATCATCCTGATATTCTTTACCTAATTCTTCCAGTGCTTCCTGATAGTATTTGATACATTCATTGTTGTGCGTAGTAGCAAATAATTGCACTTTATTCAGATGGCAGGCTTTCAGCACCGTTAGCCAGAAGTCTTTCATGCGCTTGTAATAAATGCCTGAATCAATTTCATCAACCATGATGCGATGTTCGGAGAAATGCACGATTTCAATGAGCAAGCGGAATGTATTGATGAACCCGTCTCCGAAAGTGCCTAAAGGCATCCGTTTTCTCATGCCTTTTCTTCCTATCAATAAAATGGATTCGTCACAAGTATCTGGGTCTGCTTTAATGTCTTTAATATCTGACAGCATTGTTGAAACTGATTCTAACAGCTTTTCATCTTTATCGGTATACTGGTTAATAAAATCTAAATAAATCTGGGTGATGGAGTGATTATATCCGAAGTAAAATGGAATGTAGTTTAAATCAACTTGCGATTTGTATTTAAGACTATCTGCGCTATACGTATAATCGTTTTTTAAGTAGCCGTTCGTGTCTTCAACCTTTAACTTAAAAGTTGCCTGTCCGTGTTTGAATTCAACCCCTATTATAAAAGATAGCTTTTCACTGTTTTTATTAAAATATTGATAGATGAAGTTCTTCTTAACACCTGTAAATCTTTTGTATTGATATAATACCCTTTGCAGTTTCAAATTAAAAATATCCCACTGTGGTTCTACTAATAATGATTCCAACACACTTGTTTTTCCTCCATTATTGTCTCCAGTAAGAAGATTGAACTGCCCGATATTCTCAACCTTGAGTTGCTCGAATTGCTTGAAGTTAGTGAGGTGAAGGGACGTAACGTGCGTGTCGTTCATTCAATGGTTATTTCTCTTACAAAAGTAATAAAATAGTAGCGAGAACGCTTCTTTCATTTTCAATAGACCCCACTACTCTCGCCTTCGCTCGCGTCCCGCGAGTGAACATTCTTACTGCATCCGGCATCATTAATTCCTTGCATCAATTTTCGGCAAGATGCCTGATAAATGCTCACGTGCCAGAGGCCGAGCGAGGGCTTTGGGCAATTTCATATCTTCGTTTCATAAATGCAGCAACGACTTTACATAGACACTTCCGTAATCGGTGGTTACCATGACGATGAGTTTAAGGATGCTACACGGCAGTTCTTTGAAAGAATTGAAGCAAAAGAATTTCTCATCTACTTCTCTGAAATAAATGAAACCGAATTAGTATTAGCCCCACAAAACGTCAAAGAAGTGAAACTGAAAATTCCTCAGGAGTGTTTGCCCTATGTGGAAATTGACAAGGAGGTGGAGCAGTTAGCGCAGACATACGTTTCAGAAAAAGTGTTGGGCAAGGCAAGTACGAATGATGCCTACCACATTGCTCTTGCTCCTGTAAACCGCCTTTACTGTTTAGTGAGTTGGAACTTTAAGCACATCGTAAACTTTGATAAAATAAAACAGTTCAATTCAATAAATCTGAAACTTGGTTATCCGTTAATTGATATTCGCACACCATTGGAATTTTTAAAGTATGAAAACTAAAACAGAAAAAACTTTTGATACTGTTGCTTTCTTCCGCGCTGTGAAAGAGAAATTAGCAGCCAAAATGGAAGGAATGACTTTATCTGAAAAGAAAGCATTTATGCAACAAGTGCGGGAAGGCAAAATCAAAATTGCTTAACCGGTTGTAATCTTTTTCGGCAATTGTTAGTTTAGAGATTCTTCGGTCGCAAAGCCTCCCTCAGAATGACGGGATTTATTTACTACCCCAATTGCCGCTTTGCAGAAAAACCTCACTACACTCCTGCAACATGCGCTACCAAACAATGCGTTAAAGAAATGAGAGAAGTACGCGCAAAATCTAATT
>Ga0163153_10001639_pt1 | contig 35114 bp, 31 predicted proteins | sample OliLakLV19MP6IB1_FD_148629 | JGI IMG/M metagenome (GOLD analysis project Ga0163153, IMG submission 148629) | Freshwater microbial mat bacterial communities from Lake Vanda, McMurdo Dry Valleys, Antarctica - Oligotrophic Lake LV.19.MP6.IB-1 | ecosystem: Environmental > Aquatic > Freshwater >... | reverse complement strand
CATTTGTACTTTGGGTTTATATAATGTAATGTATTTCCTGTATTGTAGCATTTTATAAATTTTTGTCAAAAAATGCTCATAAAACAACCCCCTTCTTTTGAGAAGGGGGTTGGGTGCAAATAGTTTTATTTACAAAGAGAAACGTTTATAAGCGTATCTCTAGATAGAACAGTTGAATCAATTTGATCCATAGGCATGATGCCATATGCTGTGTCGTTGTTTTTGACACGTTGCACAAATGCCATAGTATCCGCAAGTGTGCGGACAGGACCCTTTACAGTGAGTACTACCTGTTTATCAGGTATTCCGTTTTTAAGTAAAAGTCCGCTAATACCTCGTGTTTGAGGGGTGGTGTGCGCAACTACTGATGCAGCTGTTATACCAGCTAAAAGAACGATAATTCCAATCGTTGTACCTGTTCCGATCTGTTTCATGATAAATAACATTTTGTTTTATTATACCACACTTTCCAACCAAAAAGAAAGTGCTTTCTCCTGAATTCAACCTGCTAGTGCAACACCAATTACTTCTAATGAGGTACCTTGCAAGGTGATGCAAAGGTGTTGAACCATTACTAGGTGTTGGTTGTATTACATAAAAACCCTCCCGATTACTCGGGAGGGTGATAGTTTTCAATGAGCGAGACGCTATTTTATTGTTGCTGGCTAGTATTTGCCGCATCGGGTTTTTTTTCTTCCACCACACTCGTGTTAGAAGTTTTTTCTACCTTTTGAGGGATATCAATCCGATATCCCTCATCAGCATATACCCTAAGTGATCCACCAGTTTTTTCCAACGTTTCCGTGAGCTTTTGAAAATCATGCGCAGGTTTTGTACTGATAGGTGCTTCTGCCTTTGGCATTTCCGGCATGATATTTTTGATCGTGATCGGAGGTATACCAGCAGGAGTTCCTGAATTTGCCAGAGATGTAGGACGAATAGCTTTTACCAGTAATGCAATAAGTAATGCGATCACTAATAATCCAATCAAAAACCAAAACCAATCCGGAAACGGCAGTGAATTTCTAGTACCACCAAAGGTATCATCCTTTGGACCAGCAACAACTGCGGTATCATTTTTTGCAACACTATCTTTACCATAATAGTAATGATAGTGATTGGTTGTGTAATACTTTTTTACAGGTCGTACATACCCAGCACCAGAAGCACCGATGCCGTTGTTGGTATTGTTATTTACAATATTTACCAATGGCACCTGCGCGGCCGGCTGTGTAATACGTTCTGGTTGTATTGGTCTTATATATGTACCTTGAGCACTTACAATTGATACTGTGGCTATAATTGCCAAAAACAAAAATACTTTTTTCATGTTTAAGTTTTATTTGATTGTTAGAAGAGCGTTTCAATAGTAGAAACGTCCTTGACTTGTCTGGATATATAATATCACATTATATGCTATTTGTCAATATACCAAAAAGAAAACCTCTCCAGAGAATGAAGAGGCTTGAAGAGTTATAGAGAATATGACAGTGTCATATTTAGATGAAATTTTGAAAGAACTACTGTAAGTAGAGAACGTTTTTGTTTGAGTACTGAAGTGACACTAGTACATGTTATTAGTCTAAAGACTAATGCAGAACGTGCATTGATGTTTCAACGAGGTGAGTCGTTTGGTGTGGGACTATTTTATTATTAAACAGCTATGTTCTGGGTACAGTGTAGCAACATACCTTACACTACACAACTGTGCATAACTATTGTTATCTCTTGCTATGAAACTTCTTGTGCACATCACGAAGTTGTTTGTCGGTGATGTGGGTATAGACCTGAGTTGTCGCAATGTTGGCGTGGCCGAGCATTATTTGCACACTACGGATGTCCGCTCCGTTTGAGAGGAGATCAGTTGCAAAGGAGTGGCGCAAAACGTGCGGGGTGACCTTTTTGGATATCCCTGCCTTGATCGCATACTGCTTGACGATACGTTCGATCGACCGTTGGGTGAGGCGCCCTGCCTGCGCAGGCAGGCCTCCAGTATTATTTGATGCATTTACAAACATCGCCTCTTCCATATCCTTGCGACTCTTGAGATATGCACGAATCGCCGTCTTTGCATCGTCGGAGAGAAATACGACTCGGACCTTTTCTCCTTTTCCACGGATAGAGAACTCATCTCGCCCGAGATCAAGGTCACGGTTGAGAGAACATAGCTCAGAGAGTCGAAGTCCGGTGGAGAAAAAGAGTTCAAGGAGTGCCTTGTCGCGCAGTCCAATGGTTGTAGAAATGTCTGGTGCCTTCAAGAGGCGAGTAAGCTCGTCTATTGATATGAGGTCGAGATGGCGTGCTCCAGTCTTGGCAAGCTCGATCAGGTCTGGTGCGGCAGTATTCCACCCACGCTTGCGACAGTACTTGAGAAATGACCGCAGTGCAATCATGTAGTAGTTTTGTGTATTCTTTTTCATCGTTCCCGAAGCTTGCCCTCTAACTTTTACCCCTGCAGCACGATTGAGTTTAAGTCTAAACTCACGAAGCACATCCTCAGTGATGCCCCCGATAGTAGTGACGCCCATTTCTGTAACAAAACGAGAAAGGTACCGATCATAGTTTTCGACTGTCTTTAAACTTCGTCCCTTTTCAATCTCGATGTATTCGAGAAATTGTCGTTTTGCGATAGTGAATTCCATACTGGAGAGTATACCTCGAAAAAGAATCCATACTCTTCGAAAGCCACACATAAAAGTCTGCTGACTTTTTGTTGTACTCGCGCCAGTCGCGCTGCGCAATGCTTTTCTCAGAGTACGGATTCCTTTTCTTGTAGGCAATACATATGGGCTTGCTTTTTTAAGTTGCATGTGGTACTATGTCCCTACTATGTTATCAAGCAAGAAAAAGCAAACAATCATCAAGAAGCATCAGGTGCACAAAACTGACACCGGAAGCAAGAAGGTGCAAGTGGCGATGCTCAGTGAAAAGATTGATCTTCTCGCGACTCACCTCAAAAAGCACAAGAAAGACAACCACTCACGACGTGGATTGATCAAGATGGTAGCTGATCGACGTGGACACATCAAAGTCCTCGAGAAGACGAATCCTATTCAACACAAGGAAGTCCTCAAATCTATTAAAGGCTAACGAATCACCTCGCGATTATCGCGGGATTGTTGTGTATACAGTTCGCTTTTATATGCACCCTCCCACAGGTATACTATAGGAGTACCTGGTTCTTACTTTTACACATTTATTACTTATTATTTTTATACTATGGCAATCATTAAACACAAAGATCAACGTGTCGGCATTTTTATCGACGCACAAAACCTCTATCACACCGCAAAACACATCTATAAACGCAAAGTAAATTTCGCCAACATCGTCAAAGACGTACTCGCTGGACGACTACTCGTGCGCTCTATTGCCTATGTGATCACCACTGAAAACGAGGACGAAAAAGCATTCCTCGGTGCACTCAACAAGGCGGGGATTGAGACACGAAGCAAGGACCTCCAAATCTTTTATGACGGCAGCAAAAAGGCTGACTGGGATATCGGGCTTGCGATCGATGCGGTCTCTATGGCACCAAAGCTCGACGCTATCGTTATTATCTCAGGAGATGGCGACTTCGTCCCACTCTGCAACTATCTTCGCTACCACCATGGCGTACAAGTAGAAGTGGCAACCTTTGGCCAATCTGCCTCTGCTGCACTTAAAGTAGCAGCTGATGATTTCTTTGACCTTTCGACGCATAACAAAAAGTACCTTATCGGCTATTAATCACTACTATGGACCAAGTACCCCAAAAGCCACAACCTGAAAAAGAAGATCCTCACCACACGACCCACACCTTCCAGACGGATCTAGAACGAGCAATGGACACTACCGAAGTAAGTGCCGTCCAAGAGCTCTTGAAGACTGCTCGTGAAAAGGAAACCTATGAAGTCGAGAAAATCCAGGTCAACAGATTGCGCCACTGGTACACCACAGGCGCAGTCATCCTCATCCTCCTTGCCCTCGGAGCGGTAGCGTTTGGGGTGTATTACTACCACAACCTTAGCGTAAGAGTCGTCTCAACCCCTCCTGTTGGAGTATTTCAAAATCTTCCTTCAGTAGATACAAGTACTACGCAAGCAAGCACACTTTTTAGCTCACTCATAAACAATGACAGTGCGCCAGAAAACAAACCTCTCATAGTGCCACTCACTGACGCGGCGGGGCGCACACTCACACCTACTGGAGTCTTTAGCTACCTCATCATAAACGCAAGCGAGCCATTTATTGCAACACTTTCTCTCGCACGATTGGGCATACTGAACACAGGAACGAGTGTTTCACCATTTCTCATCCTTTCAACCCCCACACCTGAGCTTGCAACTAAAGAATTCTTGATTGCAGAACCCAAACTTCTCGAACTAGTCGCAGTTGTACTTGGTATTGATCTGACAGTTGCTGCCCGCGACATCGGCACGAGCTTTCAAAGTGCCTACATGTACAATCTGCCCGTACGTACACTGAAGGCGACAAACGTCGACACCAACGAACAAACGATTCTTATGTACTACGGTTATGCAACTGACAATACGATCGTCATTGCCACCAATCCAACCGTGCTGAAGTCAGTCTACGATACCATTATCAGACAACGATAATGACAGAAAGGAAGTGGAAAGAACGCTTGTGTAATCCTTCCAACATGGTACTATTTCGTGCATGAATACGATCCATTTCAAAGATACTTTATTGGCAGAAAAGGGGAGTCTCGAACAAGAGCTTCGTAGTATTGCTATTTTCAATACGGAGACCAATATCTGGGAGGCAACCCCTGACCAAGATATGGTAGGAGAAATCGACGACAACGACGCCGCTGACCGATTTGAAGATTTCGAAGGTCGCTCTGGTATGGTAACCACCCTTCAGTCACGACTTTCTAAGGTCGACAAAGCCCTTATCAAAATCGAGGAAGGTACCTATGGCATCTGCGAAATTGGAGGAGAGAAGATCGAATCCGCCCGCCTCGAAGCAAATCCATCGGCAAAGACCTGTAAAGCACACATGAACGATTAGGTCGTAAATAAAAAACCTCCGTATAAAACGGAGGTTTTTTTAGTTAAAAAGTTGGGAGTGGGAGCCTATATCTGCAAGGAGGAGCACGAGTACGTTCTTTTCGATTTTGTAAAAAATCTTTTTGAAATCTTCAAAGTAAAGTATGGAAGTACTATTCCTTATGAAACTACAACAGCAGGCTCACGCGTATTTAATGTCGTAAGGCTCAATATTCCACAATGTCCTACATTTTATAGCCCTGCTATTGCAGTTAAAAAACAAAAATATCCTGAGTTACTATTTCTTGGACTCGCTCTAAAAGAAGGATATTGTGCGGAATTTAATAGAAAAATTTTAGAAGTACATTCAAATTTTTCAAACTCAAATTATTTATGGATGACATTACAAAATTCTATTGGTGGCATACCCAGGGTTATTTGTTTTGATTATGGGACATGTAAAGAACTTGAAGCAGTTATGTTTGAGATTATGATAAAAGCCCATGAACTTTTTTATTCTGGAGAATACGACACAAGTATTAGACCTGAAGAAGAAAAAGAAAACTGGATGCATGCGTAAAAAAATCAGCAACCTTAACCCGGTTGCTTTTTTATTTACCTAAGCGCATAGTTTCACACATGAAGATCGTGACCAAAGAAATTGGAAAAACATTTAGTCAGCGTGTTGTTGAGCTCGCACTCATGATTCCAAAGGGGAGAGTATCGACGTATGGACACATCGCAAGAGCTGCTGGAGGAGGTGGGCAAGCTGCTCGCAGTGTCACTGCAATTTTGGGCAAAGCATTTCATGTTGGTGAAAAAAATATTCCGTTTCATCGCATCGTCTACGCTGGTGGACGAGTTTGGACTAGTGATGAGTACCGCGCAAAACGCCTAAAGCTCTACAAGGATGAAGGTATCAAAATCGATACCAAAGGATACATCAAAGACTTTGCTGATATCTTGTACGAATATAAGTAAGAAGATTTTTGTTTCACACTTTAACTTTCTGTTAAGTTTTTTTTGTACAATTATGTGATGGCCTTTTCTCGTGTGCAGAGCGCACAACTTGCAGGACTTGGTGCAACATCAGTCATCGTCGAAACCGACATTAATCGTGGGCTCTACATGTTTCAGATTGTGGGCCTTCCCGATAAGGCGGTCGAAGAATCTCGTGAACGCGTGATCTCGGCACTTCGAAATAGTCTCGGCAAAAATCCGAAGGCAGAAAATCACAAAGTCATCGTGAGTCTCTCACCGGCAGAGCTCCGCAAAGAAGGCGCGTACTTTGATATCGCAATCGCAATTGGATATCTCATTGCAACAGGAGAACTTTCTGAAACTACTGTTTCAGCATCAATACTCTTTGTTGGAGAACTTGCACTCAATGGCGAAGTACGCCCTGTGCGTGGATTGCTCTCCATTGCACAATGGGCACGCGCAAACAACATCACCACTATTTATATACCTGTGGCAAACACTATCGAGGCACGCCTGGTTGATGGAGTAACGTGGTATCTCGTACCGACACTTGCCGCGCTTGTTTCACACCTCAAAGGAGAAGGAGAACTTGAGTACGTTTCATACGAACCAGTACAAACTATTCCTTCAACTACTGCGATAGACATCGGGGATGTGCGTGGACAACTCCAAGCAAAACGCGCGCTCACGATCGCTGCGGCAGGGTGTCACAACATCGTACTCTATGGTCCACCGGGTACTGGAAAGACAATGCTCGCAAAAGCATTTCTTAGCATCATGCCTGCACTTACTACCAAAGAGTTTCTCGAAGTTGCAACGATCTACTCATCTATCGGATTGATCGATGATGTGTTACACGGAAGTGCTCCGCTTCGATCTCCGCATCACAGTGCATCACACGTCGCAATCATTGGTGGCGGACAAACACTACGTCCCGGAGATATCACCCTTGCCCATCGTGGCATACTCTACCTCGATGAGTTTCCAGAATTTGATCGACGGGTGATCGAGGCACTACGCGAACCGATTGAAGATGGGTCGATCACGGTTGCTCGCGCAAAAGGATCTGTTCGTTATCCAGCAAGATTTATTTTGCTCGCGGCAATGAATCCATGTCCGTGCGGATATCGCGGAAGTGGTATCAAGCACTGCACGTGCTCCGGTGCTGAAATTGCTCGGTACAACAAAAAGCTTTCAGGCCCAATCATTGACCGTATCGATCTGTGGGTCCCGGTGCACCATGTCGAGTATGCAACACTTCACGACACTGTCGACTCAAAAGAAAGTGACGTGATCCGCGAAACAGTACAACGAACTCGCACTACTCAACTCACCCGACTCGGAAAAGTAAACAGCGCACTTTCTTCGACCGACGTACAACAGCATGCAGGGCTCACCGAAGATGTACGGAAGCAACTGCAGATGTATGCAGAAAAACTCAAACTCTCACCACGCTCATATATGCGCACCATCAAAGTCGCTCGCACGATTGCCGACCTCGACCAGTCAATCACTATCGAACTCCCACACATCCTTGAAGCACTGCAATACAGACCGAAGTTTGACTAAAGTTGGTTATCACTGTGCGTACCGAAAGAAGGTGTACTATACAAAATAAAACAGGATTTGAATGGTTTGTAGAACGTTTTTCACTACTCATTGAAACAATCTTTTCGTAAGAATCGAAAAAAAATCCCTCACACTTTTGTGAGGGATTATTTTTTAATGAAGCGGGAGATTTACAAAGGTGTTTTTCTTGCCCGTATTGCTTTCTTTGTAGTGAAGGTGGGGGCCGGTGGATCTGCCACTGTTTCCCGAAAGAGCGATTCCTTCACCTTGTGCTACTGTATCTCCGACTGACACAGTTACTTTTGAAAGGTGCGCGTAGAGTGTCTGAGAACTATCTGCATGATTGATCACGATATAGTTGCCGTAGCCACCATTGTACCCAGATCTTTTTGCGATAAGTACCGTACCTGCGGCCGAAGCAACAACTGGAGTACCGACAGGTGCACCGAAGTCAACTGCATTGCCGTCATGAATGCGCTGCGTGAGGACACCCTTCGGCATTGGGTTTACAAATCGTACTTTATTCTCAGATCTTGCGCCATCTTTTTTATTTTCCTTTTTTTCTTCACTCACTGACTTTGTGGATCCAGACACTACCTCTTTTTGTGCAGGTGTTACAGGTTGTGACTTCGCTAGAACCGGTGCCGTCTTCTTTCCTGCCTGCGCAGGCAGGGTAGGTACTTTGACCACGATTGGTTCTGCTCCTGGAATAATGAGCTCAGTTCCAACCTTGATCGCATCTTTCTCGATGTCATTGTATTTCAAAATATCTGCTTGATCTGCATCAAACTTCGTCGCTATGCCGGAGAGGGTATCGCCTTTTTTCACTGTGTAGCTCAGTCCACTCACGGGCAGGATCACCAAATCGTCTCCTATGGAAATCTTTGAGGTCTTTTCGGTAAGGTTGTTTGCGAAACGAATCGTATTTACCGTAATGCCAAACTTATCAGCTATCCCTGAGAGAGTATCGCCTTTCTTTACGATATAGGTAGTGATAACAGGGGAAGAGTCTTCAGTAATACTTGACTCTTCTGCTTCAGTAGACACCACTTCCAGGGCGTTTGATACGGTCGAAGTCTGGTCCTTTACCTCAGTTTGTGCTGCTCCTGCACTTAGAGCAACTTGATTGAGGATGAGGTGTGCAATTCCTGCATTAATGAGGACAAGCGGCAGCACTATATATATGAATTTCTTCGTTCGTGATATTGCAGGCAACTGCAGGTATCGGGAAAGGAGGGATGAACGTTTGGGAACGTCAGACGTTCCGGGGGTGTCTTGTTGAACCATAATCTAGAATGACAGTGTACCAGTACAAACCTCTCTATCTGTGATTGCACAACAGTATAGATACTACGTCAATAGATTTCTGTCAAAAAAAGCTTATATTGCAGGCTTTTGACAAATATCAGCCCAAGTATTACTGTTTTAATATCACCAAATATCCCTGCATAGGAAGGCTTTTTTCAAATTTTTGAGAAATCAGGTACACTCACTATCACTATGACATGTACACAAGACTTTACGTCAGGACTCAACGACGCCCAAAAGCAAGCAGTACGCGCAACCGACGGACCACTCCTCATTGTTGCGGGTGCAGGCGCGGGCAAGACCAAGACGGTAGTGCACCGCATCGGACACTTGATCAACAATGGAGTTGCTCCCAACGCAATCCTCGCAGTCACCTTCACCAACAAGGCCGCAAAGGAGATGCGTGAACGTGTACTTCACCTCGTCAAACAAATCTCACCAGTCGTCGGTACGGGAGAACTACCCTTTGTGAGCACCTTTCATAGTTTGGGAGTATTTCTCTTGAGAAAATTTGGCGCATTTGGAGGGACGACGACACGATTCACGATTTTGGATGACTCAGATACGATGTCATTGATCAAAGAATCCCTTGCCACTCTTGGTCTTGATCCTAAAGTTACTGACCCTCGCAGTGTACGCTCGATCATCAGCAAAAGCGCAAATGCCTTTATTGCCCCAGAGGAACTTGAAAGTTCTGCAAACCCCTCACATCGAATCGCCGGTCGTGTCTGGCGCAAGTACGACGCACTTAAACGACAACAAAAGGCACTCGACTTCGATGACCTGCTTACACAGACCGTAGAGCTTTTGGAAAAAAATTCAGAGGCGCGCACATGGTGCCACACGACGTGGACCCATATACATATAGATGAGTATCAAGATACCAACGAAGTGCAGTATCGTATAGCCCGTGCCCTTGCCGCTCACACCAAAAACATCTGTGTCGTGGGAGACTCCGACCAAAGTATCTACTCGTGGCGTGGTGCAAATATCAAAAACATCCTTGAATTTGAACGCGATTACCCAGATGCAGTTGTCGTTATCCTTGAGGAAAATTATCGCTCTACCAAGACTGTCCTCTCTGCGGCAAACGAAGTCATCAACAAAAATACCTACCGTACCCCAAAGAAACTTTTTACCAATAATTCTGACGGATCACTCATATCTATGTACACTGCGTATGACGAGAGTGACGAGGCAAACTTTGTTGTCGAACGATGTATCGAACACCTCGACAGTGGGGTACCGGCATCAGAGATTGCCGTACTCTTTCGTACCAACTTCCAATCACGCGCTCTCGAGGAAGCATTTCTTTCATACTCTATCCCGTATCATGTACTCGGTGTCAGATTCTTTGAGCGAAAAGAGATCAAAGACATCTTGTGCTACATTCGCGCTGCATTAAATCCCGAGAGCCTGCTTGATATTAAGCGCATTATCAATGTACCCGCACGCGGCATCGGCAAAGTGACGATCGCAAAAGTCTTTGCCAAAGAACCACTTACTGGCAAGGCAAAGCTCTCAGTGGACACATTTTTTATGACCCTCGAAAAGATTCGCGAATACCTCCTCACACACACCGTAGCTGAGACAATCAAATACGTGATTGAGGTAAGTGGTATGCAAGCAGCATATAAGGATGAGTTTGATGGGGCGGAGCGTCTAGAGAACCTCGCCGAACTTGTGACAATTGCAACACGCTACGACGCACTCGACACAGATGCAGACCCCTCTGCGCAGGCAGGTCTCGAAAAGCTTATCGAAGAAGCGACTCTGATGAGTGACCAAGATACTATTGAAACCGCAAACGGCGTAAAACTCATGACGATTCATGCCTCGAAAGGTCTTGAATTTGCCATCGTCTTTGTGGTCGGACTCGAACAGGGACTCTTCCCAAGTGGGAGAGACAAAGGTGCAACTGGATCAGATGCCGAAGAAGAGCGCCGTCTCATGTATGTGGCACTCACCCGTGCCCGACAGAAACTCTACCTCACCTACGCAAGTATGCGTACTATATATGGTATGCGGGATGTACGCATGCCAAGCGAATTTGTCATCGATATTCCAGAGGAACTGATCGAACGAGAAACCCGTAATGGAGAAGCAGGATTCACAACAGTCTTCCTATAAATAGGGTATAGTATGCCTATGAAGGCAAAAAAATCCTTGGGGCAACACTTCTTAAAGAGTCAAAAAGCACTCAATAGCATCATTCGGGCGGGAAACATTTCTCCAGTCGACCTCGTGCTTGAGATCGGTCCCGGCACTGGTATTTTGACCAACCAACTCCTCGAGAAAGCAGGTAAGGTGGTGGCAATAGAAAAAGATCGTGAACTTATTCATTATCTGACCGAAACCTTTAGTGCCTCGATTGCATCAAAACAGCTCACTGTGCTCGATAAAGACATCCTTCTCTTTGACCCGGAGACGATTCGTTGGTATGGCAAGTCATATAAACTGATCGCAAACATTCCGTACTACATCACGGGCGCCATCATCGAAGAATTTTTGAGTGCCGTATTTCAACCTACCCAGATGGTTCTTCTCATTCAGAAAGAAGTTGCAGAACGTATCGTTGCCCGAAATAAAAAAGAGAGTGTGCTCTCTATTGCTGTAAAAGCATATGGTGATCCACGTATCGTAGAAAAAGTACCACGAGGAGCGTTTGCTCCAGCACCAACAGTGGATTCTGCGATCATTTCAATTGAGTACATTTCACGAACCTTTTTTAAGGACTGCCACGAAGCAACTTTTTTTTCTGTACTCAAATCACTCTTTGGTAAAAAACGAAAACAAATTGGCGGAAGTCTTGCTGAATATCTCGACAACAAACAACACGCCCAAGATATCCTTGCCGCAATCGCGATTGATTCAAAAACTCGCCCCGAAGACCTCACACTCACTGATTGGAAACACCTCACCCAGAAAGTGCACAGCATCCAAAACGGTGTACAATAGAAGTATTGTATGGAAGAAAAATCTTTGAAACCAAGTAGACAATTTATAATACGAGGTTCAATCGCGATTGCTATCGTGGCAAGTATTCTAGTGGTGCAGACTGATTGGTTTCGAGCATTATTTAACAAAAAACCTCTGACCATAACTCCAAACACCACCGTCGGCGACGTGCTCGGAAGCGACACCAATGAAAACGGTATTGCAGACTGGGAAGAAAAGCTATGGGGACTTGATCCGACCGTGCTCTACACAAATGGCGTGCCCAACAAACAGATTATTGAAAACAAAAAGAAAGCACTTGGTGCAACTGATCAAAACGCGACTCCCACCAACGACACCGACCGCCTTGCTCGTGAGCTCTATACACTCACGCTTGGACTCGGGCAATCAGACGAAATTGATCAAAAAATTCTCGAAAATATTTCAGCAAAAATCGGGGCTTCAGTTGGGATTACTGCACCCAAGATGCAGTACTCCCTAAAGGATCTCACCACTGTTGCTACATCGGACAAATCTCTGCGCGCATATTATACTGGCATGACAAAGATCGTAGGGAAGTATCGAACTGACACTGCAGATATCCAAGTAGTCATAGCAGCACTTGAGACAGGCGATATGAGTCGCGTCCCCGAACTCTCAGCAAGCGCGATCACCTACAGCACGTTTTCAAAAGACATGCGCTCTCTCCCTGTGCCAATTGGTCTGGCGGCGTATCATCTTGCACTTATAAACAGTGTCGCGGGTATTGCTGAGTCTATGCCGTACCTTGCACAATTGAACGATAATGCAGTGGCAAGCTTGGTCGGTATTTCTCTCTATAGAGAATACAGCGCGCAGTTAAACAAAGCAGTTACTCAAATTGAAGACTATCTCACAAAATACGGTATACTTATCTCATAACGTATGACTCAAAAATGGATCTTGATTTTTCTTGGAGCAATTGTTTTGGGATTACAACCAGCAATCGTTTTTGCTACTCCTATCCAGTGTCCTGATGGCACAGTGGTAGACGATACCGTGGGTTGCCCCAACTCTACTACGACCACTGAAACACTTGGTCGCTTCAATCCCGGCATTACCAATGTAGGAGGAGGAGGAGATACCTTTAGTGGACTCAATTTTAGCGGAGTCGGAGGTGCAGTACTGAGTTGCACGAACATCGCAGATAGTGCTATGGGTACGGTGTCAGATTTGTTCAAAAGTGCTCAACAAAGAGCGCGTGATGCTCGTGATGCAACCATACAAGGTATTTCTTCAGGAAGCTTGCGTGCTCCTGGCGCAACCATTGGGGGCACCCAAGCCGAGCAGCCAGTTACTGATCAAAAAGCAACTGCCGAACTCAAGAAACAATCGCAGCGCGAAAACTGTCTTAATGCAGTTGCCTATGCAGTTTCCAAAAACATGCTCCAACAAGTTACTACTCGCACTCTTAGTTGGATCAATACTGGCTTAAGTGGTAACCCGCTCTATGTGCGTGACCCCAACTCCTTCTTAAAAAATATTCGAGACCAGAAACTCACGGAGTATCTCGGTACCGTCGCCGATCGAGATCCCATCTTTGGTAATGCAATTCGCTCTACGATTACCCAACAAGTAACTGGTTACACTGACGGTCGCATGAATACTATGATGAATACCCCCGAGGCCCAGAGGTATACGGCATTTCAAAATGACTTCACGAGTGGGGGATGGGATGCACTCCTTGATCCCCGCAACAACTCTCTCGGCGCCTACTTCAATGCAATAGATACCGTAAGCACGCGTGTAAACACTGAACAGCAAAACATTAAAGATGAGCTAGTACAAGGCAATGGATTTTTAAATTTGAAGAAATGCGTTGAATGGGATAATGGCCTCAGCCGCAGTGATGTGCAAAAAGACTGTAGTGCCACATATGAAAATCAAAAAAGAAATGATCTTGCAGCCTGCGAAACACGAACAGAACTCATCCTTAAAAATAGTTGCATTCAAGGAGTAACCAGTCGGTACGAAACACTTATCAAGAAGTGTGCCAACGTCGACAGTACGATGCAAGATACAACGGCACAGTGCACAAGATACGAAACGGTTACTCCTGGGTCAGTGATCGCTGCACAAGCTGCAACGATTACTACCTCTCCGTATCGTCAACTCGAACAAGCCGACCAGATCAATGAGGTCTTGGGTTCTTTCTTTGATCAGTTGCTTACCGGACTCTTTACGGATGGTCTTGGAGGACTTAGTGGGAGAGGTAATGCTCGAGGAACTAATGTAGTAATCGGAACGAATGGTCTGCCTATTGAAAGCGCCAACCTCACCTCTGCAGAGAGAGCGTTTGGGTATCAGGCAGTCAGCGGAGGATTTAATGGAGAGTTTGACATCAGTCGTCCGCAACAGCTGCGCGCCATCATCAAGACTCAGATCGATTTTATAAACCGCACCAAAGATTCGCAGGTGGCGATGGCACGCATCATTCCAACCCTTGGCAAGCTCGACTACTGCATCCCCGGACCAAACCCTACATGGAAAGTCGGCACAGACTACAACGCAGAAATTGTATTGAGTGCTCTTTCCGGTAAACCACCATCAAAGGCGCTTGGAAATACTATATCAACTATTAGTAGTGCCGCGGCAGTGATTCCTGTGTATGGCACAGTAATTGCAATAGTTGGAAATCTTGTAGGTACACTTGTAAATATTGGTACGGGAGATGAGCCCAAATCCGTGGAAACTAAGTCCCTCAATATTTTTGATAAGGTCACCAACGGTGCACGAAAAATTAGTGATTTTTATATCGAGAGAGGAAGTGTATTTGATGATATTTCGCTCGTCGACTATATGCAGAGTGGATACAATGCAGTCATTGCCTACTACAACACCAACTACGACCCACAAACTATCACCAACGCCCTCATCAGTGCGGACCGCACCAATACTGATACCTATGCAAAGGCACGAGTAGGGGAGATGGTGGACGAAGCAACAAATCTGCTTTACTACAATCAGAGCATTGCGGCGTTTGATGCAGACAATGTCCAAAACATTTCCGAAACTGAAGACGCACTCCTGAAGCTTGATGCAATCAATGCCGAGGTTGAATCCATCGTAAACGATGCAAAGAAACGCTACATCAAACAAAACCCCTCAGTGAATCTCAGCTGCCTCAACAACGCATACAATGTAAGTATCAATGCAGATGGTACAGTCCCTATGGTCACGGGCACGGTTGTAGATCCGGTGACCAAGGCGGTGCGGTTCGAGTCTGATACAATCGATACCGATACACTGCGCTCAAACAATGCACGTATGTATTTCTATAGCCACCTATAATATATGAAGCGCCTCCTCACCATCATCCTCGTCATCCTCGTCATCGCTGCAATATTTTTGGGCCTTAGTTGGCTTGTCTCTCGTCGCACTGCAGTCAAAAACGGCAGCGCCCCACTTAGTTTCCGTGAATTTATCACTGGTACCGATACGGGGAGTACACCCAACAGTGGAGGACCGGACGAACTTTCGTCTGACTTCACCAATCCAAACGGGGGCACGCTAGGCACTGGAACATCGGGTTCTTCAGGGAGTCGTCCAACCTCCACAGCTGACATAGCGCCCGGAGAACCTACTACAAGTATCTTCACCAATGGAAACCTCTCTCCCACTGGTTCTCCCATAGGAAATGGGGTCCCTGGAGATAGTGCATCTGGTAGCACCACTGGTACCAATAGTGCTTCCAATCCTATTAGTGCTCCGACGAGCTCGCCAGTTGCGGTAGAATGTACTGATGCAGATCTCAACATCACCTTTACTCGCGAAGAACGCGAGAAGCTTCAAGCACTCCAGGACCGATTTTATACAATTGCTCAATCCCTTCACAATGACGGAGACGTCCAGACCCAGCTTGCAAACTACACTGCGTTTAAGCTCAAACAGAAGAATACGGCAGAGCTTCTTGACTACTGCACCAATACCCTCTCACCGAATCTCCCAAAGACTGCGGTTTATACCAAGCGCGTACCGACTCCGTTTTGGTATGTGGAAGGAGATATTCGATCAAATCCAACACTGACTTTTTTTGGAACACAACCAGTAGTAGGTAGCGGAGCAGGGGGAGTACCACTGGGATACATGATGGATCAAGGACAGATCGGCGGAAGTGTTACGGGATGGAGAAACGATAGTACAAACTTTATTCGAAGTATGGAACGCCTCCTTCGTCTCAATCTTTGGTAGTACCGTCGACGTTGTGCATGCTACACTGTACTCGTGTACACACACGCATTTCGTCGTATGTTTTCTATAAAAATTCCCTCACAATTCTCAAAGAGACTACTCTTCTCAGTCGTATTTTTATGTGTACTTTTAACTAACGCTGCACCTACTTTTGCAGTACCACAACCAACTCTTACTACGTATAGAGATTTATTTGGCACATACCAAGGTCCGGATACTGTAGAAACTAAGGGGACCCCGGGCGCAATAGCTCGAACAGAAAGTGGCGTCTACTATATCGGTGCGACTTTATTTGGCCCAAATACCGTTGCGCAACTATATCTCGGTGCCAACCTTATGTTCCCCGGAGCAACGGAGCAAACCTCAAACAGTGAGCTACAGAAAACGTTTTGGGACTTTGTCATTGGTGACGGCGATGGGGTAAACGAGTTTTTTGTCATCCGTACGTATCAATTAGTCGATGGTAAACCGGCCAACATTACATACCAGACTAAACTCTATGATAGATATTTTAGAAAAACAGGTAGTAGTGGTACATCTTCAACAGTTAGCAGCGGGATCATAGGGTCTACTGAATTTGGCACAAGTGCAAGCTCAGACAATCTTAGTCAATACGGAAGCACATTCTTTAGAGAAGAAAACTATACCGATACCGACGGTACAAAACGTGACAAATACCTGATCAATCAAAAAATAAATGTCCCAATCACACTAAGTCCTACGATACCCTTTGGCTCAACTATGGGGGCAGACTTTTGGTACTGTGGTGGCGAACAAAACACAGGCAATACGATCGGTGATGGAAACTTCAAAGGTCCTACTCCTGAAGGCTATGAAAATAGAGTGGCGTACTTCACAGATCCAGAACTCTGCGGTGGTGGTGCGTATTGGAAAATCGGTCCGAGTATCACATTTACTCTCCCCAAAAGCGCAGGCGATGCTACTGGCGGAGCAATCACCACAACGCAGGCCCAGACTGGGTCAAGTTACACACAGGGTGCGGGAAATGTTCGAGACAATAACCTTCCTGAATGCAGTATGACTGGTGGAAATCTCGGATCAGGATCATTTACTGGATGTATCGCCTATCTCGTGTACTACCTTATTTATTGGCCAGTTGCATGGTTTGCAGGAATCATGGGCAAGATATTTGATTTCTTCTTGGGATACTCACTCAGTGATGCTTCCTACCGAGCAGAGTTTGCTGTGCGCGGCTGGCAGATCGTACGCGACATCTCCAATATATTCTTCATCATCATCTTGGTCTATACCGGACTCATGGCGGCACTGAGCAACACCAACAATATGAAGAAAGTAGTGCCGCAACTGATCCTCAATGCACTTCTGATCAACTTCTCTCTCTTTGGTACTCGAGTTATCATCGACCTTTCAAACGTAGTCGCACGCGTCTTTTATAAATCAATCCACGTCTGTGAAGGGGAATGCACAAAGGTCGGTGGAGTAGTCACCAATGCGAAGCTCGGGATCGCAGGCTTTACCCCGCTTTCAGAAAAGATAGTGTCTGCATTTAATCCCCAAAAAATATTTAGCACCGATACAATCAGTGCCGCAAGCGCGCTTCCCAATAATGGCACTACTACTCAAGGTACGGCAAATGAAAAGGTGCGCGATCGAAATTCATCTGAGTACGCCGGTTATTATATCGTCGTGAGCTTGATTGCTGCATTTATACTCTTTGCAGTGGCAATGATGTTTTGGAAGACTGCGTTTTTCTTCGTCGGGCGTGTTATTGGTCTCTATATGGCAATGATCTTTGCTCCCTTTGCCGTTCTCTCAAGGGGAGGTATGCCCCTTATAGGAAATTTCGATAAGATTTCGTGGAGTAATTGGGCTGATGACCTCATCAAATACGCAACCCTTGCACCAATCTTTGTATTCTTCTTGTATGTGATCTACTCATTTCTTGAGACTGACTTTATCAAGGTCTATGCCGGGAAAGTAGGGACAAGCTTCTTCGAGACTGTCGTATACATTGCGATCCCTATGATCATCGTGTACTTCATGATCAAGCAAGGAGTCAGTATCGCAGAAAGATATGCCGGAGATATAGGAAAAGGGGTGAGTAAGTTTGTAAATAGTGCCACCGGATTAGTAGGTGGGGCAGCACTTGGAATTGCGACAGGTGGTGCAGCATTCCTTGGAAGAAATGCTATTGGAAGAGGACTTCGTTTAATTGGAAACGGTGGTAAAAGAACTGATGCAGAAGGAGTCGAAACAACGCGAGCAGTCCGCTGGGCAGCAAATGCAAATAATAGCTGGTTTACACGACAAGGAAGCAATATGTACAGCAAGACCCAAACAGGATCATGGGATGCGCGTAATACCAAACTCGGAAATCTTACCCAAAAAGCAGGGGGACTTTTGGGTGCGCAGATGGGGACAAAATTTGCAGACAATGTATCCGGATCAATATACGGACTTGGTAAAGATTCTGGAAAAGGTGGTGTTGTCGAGGTAAACAAATATCTTGCAAAAAGAAAGCAAGAATTATTTGAAGCTAAAATTGACATGAGTCACCTTAGTGATGATGAAGCAAAAAATGCTGCAACAAAATACAAATATGATCAGATCAAGAAATATGGTGAAGCTAATTGGGAAGAACATGTTACATCTGACCCTAAAATGGAAATAGTAAACGATGCACTAAAAAGTGCTCTGGATGCAAAAGCACGAGTAGAAAAAGATTTAGAAGATATTAAAAAAACAGGTACAACATATGAAATAAGTTTGGCTCAAAATAAAGTTAACGCGGCTAAAACTGCTCTAAAGAATAAAGAAACATACTTTAATACAGCTAAAAATCAAATTATTAAAGATATTAAAGATGGAAAACACAGTATAGATGTGTCTCTAAAATCTGCTGAGAAGGAAAAGGAAGAGGAGCTTTCTGCTTACAATGTCAAAGATGCAGCCTCATTTGGCAATATGATGCGTGCTGAGTACGTAAACGGTCTTCAAAATGCATCGTTTATGAAAAAACTAGTCGAAGGTATTGATTTGACCAACCCAGTCTCTATGCTCGGTACTGCTGCTGGGACAGCTATATTAGCGATTATACCTCCACTTGCACCTCTAGTAATAGCAGCAATGGTTACTGCCACAGCTAAAGAATTTACTGATGAGATTGTAAATAATGCAACAGGGAGCAATAGTAAAGCTGTTAAAGCTATAAATAAAAAAGCAAAAACGAAAACTGGGACAGGAGATGTGCTTGTTGATATGGAATCACGTCTTGAGTCATTAAAAGCAGTAATTACAACTGCTGTTAAGAAAGATTATGATAAGGTTACTGATGATGAAATTCTTGACCATACGGCAGACCTTCAAGGAGAAGTAGAAGATTTAAATGAAGAAATTAAAACTAAGAAAGGTACACCTGATGTTGTAAAACTTCGAAGAGAACGTGCTCGAGCATTAGATAGTCTTGAAAAACTTAAAAACATTCGTGATAAAATCTCTCGCCAAATAAAAGATATCGACGATCACAAGGCAAAAAAGAAGAAAGAAGAAAATGATATCGAAGATAAAAAAATAGCAAAGAAAGCAAAAATATAAACTATGGATATAAATAATACACAAATTGAAGAGAATAATTTCCAAGAGGCGCTTGATGCTATGCCTGAGGAAGTGCGTGACTATATGTGGAGTCCTGCATTTGACTATGCTATAGATGTGGCAGAGAAAGTGATTGGGCTTACTCATGAAGAAAAAGAGTACGTTCGTAATGTTGCCTATGATCTACTTATGAGACTTACCGATATCGAAACCGCTGCACATAAACTTCTTGAACAGAAAGTAGCTTCCGAAAAAGTGGGTAGGATTATGTATTATCTTGATCAAGAAATTCTTCAATCGGCAGTAAATTTAATAAATTTTTACGGAGATATACAAAAAGTTGCGGTAAAAAATAGTGAACAACACACGCTTTCTATGTCGCAACAAACCACACAATCAGATATCCTATCTCGTCTATCTCAATCCTTGACCACCCCTACCACACTCACACCAACAAAACGCACATACACAGATACCCCTTCAATTTTAATCAATACATTGACTCCATCTGTACCTAAAACACTCTCTGAAACAATTCCTACATTAATTCCTCCAACAATGGATCCCTATCGAGAACTTCCCGACAAATAATCAGAAATATTCTTGAGATAGGGTACAATACCTGTATGCAATTCAAAGTTCCGCAATTTATCGATATCGAAGACAAGGTAGTGGGCCCGTTTACCTTCAAACAATTTCTCTATCTTGCAGGTGGTGCCGGACTTACGTACCTTTCAATCAAACTTCTCCCACTTATTGCGGCCTTTGTACTTGCGCCCCTGTGTATAGCTCTTACACTCGCTCTTACCTTTTACAAATACAACGACAAGCCGTTCATCAATGTCCTTGAGTCATTTATCCGCTACTACCTACGCTCACGACTCTATCTCTGGCACAAACAAGACCCGCAAGCACCACGAAAGGCCGTATCCGAAGCAGTTGCATCTACGAGACACAGCACACTCACTGAGAGTAAGCTCAAGACACTCTCCTGGAGCCTCGATGTCATAGACCCTAAGTCAGATAGTAATTAGCAAGATGAGTTCAGGATACAAAAGTCTGATCGTGTGCCAAAAATCTACCTGACTACTGTATACTACTACCATGTCCACCATCGGCACACCCGCCCAACAATTTGTCCCCGTCAAAGAAGTGCGTGACGGCATCATCGTCATGAAAGACGGTACACTTGCCATGGCAGTCCTTGTCTCGTCTATTAATCTTTCCTTAAAGAGTTATGACGAACAGCGAGCTACCCTTATGCAGTTTCAAAATTTCCTCAATACGCTCGACTTTCCAATCCAAATCGTCATTCAATCTCGTCGTTATGACATCAGACCCTATTTGCTGACATTGCAAGCTCGCCTCAAAGAGCAAACAGAACCTCTTTTGCAAGTCCAAACTCGTGAATACATCCAGTTTATTCAAGGATTTACCGACCGGGTAAACATCATGCGCAAAAACTTCTTCGTCGTCGTGCCATACATTCCACCCATCCTTAACCAAAAGACAGGCCTCTCCAAAGTGCTTTCATTTTTGAATAAAAAATCAGAAGGTGCACAAGGGGTAACTGACTTTGAAGAGGAGCGTACCCAGCTCGAAGAACGCGTCAGCGTTGTCGGACAAGGACTCTCTCGTGTAGGACTGCGGGTGGCACAACTTGGCACTGAAGAAGTGATTGAGCTTCTCTACAAAACATTTAACCCAGGAGACACGATGACACATAGTGCGCAAAACTAAGTAGTAGAAGTTGCATTTTTTTGCGATATACTACTAACTACTAACTACTACCTGACTACTGTATACTATACCTACATGTCTCTCTTTGGCTCAAACAAAAAATCAGATAGTAAATCCTTGCCCGTATTTCCCTCTGAAGTCTATGAGTGGGCAACTATGGAGCTTGCCGACAAGATTGCGCCTTCTGCAATCGAAATCACTCCCAAATCAATGCGTATCGGAGACAAGACGGTGCGCACGTTTTTCGTTATCTCATACCCGCGCTACCTTACCGACAACTGGCTTACTCCGATCATCAACCTCGACAAGATCTTTGACGTGGCGATCTATATAAACCCTATTGAAACTGCCGAACTCTTGAAGCACTTCCAGAAAAAGATAGCGGAAGTAGAAAGTCAGATCATTGTCCGCCAGCAAAAAGGAGTGGTGCGCGACCCCATGCTCGACACGGCATACCAAGACCTTGAAGAACTCCGCGACAACCTCACCCAAGCACAAGAGAAGATGTTTGACATCGGCTTCTACATCTCTATCTATGCCGACAATGACAATGATCTCTTTCGTACTGAAAGTGAGATCAGAAGCATGCTCGAGGGCAAGATGATCTATATCAAACCCACGCTATTTCAAGAAGAAGACGGTTTCAAGACAGTCGTACCTCTCGGCACGGACAAGCTCGGGATCACCCAGAAGCTCAACTCCGAACCTATCTCGAGTATGTTTCCCTTTGTTTCTTTTGACCTCACCAGCGAAGAAGGGATCCTCTACGGCGTCAATCGTCACAACTCGAGCTTAGTGATCTTTGATCGGTTTTCACTTGAGAACTACAATTCCATCATATTTGCAAAGTCTGGTTCTGGTAAGTCATACGCCACAAAACTTGAGATCATTCGTACACTGATGTTTGATACTCGCGTCATTGTGATCGACCCTGAACGAGAGTACGAATACCTCGCCGAGGCAATCGGTGGGCGCTACTTCAACATCTCGCTTTCTTCCGACAACCATATCAACCCTTTTGATCTTCCGATACCTCGAATAGATGAATCCCCAGCAGATGTATTGCGTTCAAAGGTTATTACGCTTGTCGGACTCTTTCGTATCATGCTCGGAGGACTCACCCCCGAAGAAGACTCTATTATCGATCGAGCGATTACCGAAACGTATAATCTCAAAGATATCACTGTCGATAGTAACTTTGCCGAGATCGAACCGCCACTTCTTTCAGACTTTGAAATGGTCTTGGGTGGCATGGAGGGTACAGAGAGTATTTTGCAGCGATTGACCAAGTATACCCATGGCTCATGGGCCGGGTTTATAAACCAACCAACCAACGTCGACATCAACAAAAAGTTTGTCGTATTCTCGATTCGAGATATGGAGGATGACCTTAAGCCAGTAGCGATGTATATCGTAACTAACTTCATCTGGACGGCAGTGCGCAACGATCAAGAGCTTAAAAAAAAGCTTCTCATCGTGGACGAGGCGTGGTGGATGATGAAGAGCGACGACACCGCAAGCTTCTTGTACTCCATTGCAAAGCGTGGCCGCAAGTACAATTTGGGACTCTGCACGATCACCCAAGACGTCGGGGATTTTATGAAAAGTCCGTATGGTGTACCTATTGTCACCAACTCATCAATTCAACTCCTTCTCAAACAATCTCCCGCTACTATCGATGTGCTTCAAAAGACGTTTAACCTCACCGACGAAGAGAAGTTTTTGCTCCTTGAAAGTGGCGTAGGGGAGGGGATCTTCTTTGCAGGACTTAAGCACGTCGCCATCAAAATCATCGCGTCTTATACTGAAGACCAAATCATCACCAGTGACCCTTCACAAATCATCTCAATCCGTAATGCAAAGAAAGAATTTCAGGAACACAATAAGTAAGGTGATATACTGAGAACATGAAATATGTACTCTGGATCTTCGTATTGTGTCTATGTGTTCCACGAATACTCGTGGCACAAGAACTTCCGGCCGATCTTTCGATAGACGTTGTACCGACCAATCCACAACCAGGAAGCATAGTTACACTCACAGCGCGAAGTTATAGCCTCGACATCAATCAAGCATCTCTCTCCTGGACCTATAATGGCAAGGTCGTTGAGTCAGGTATGGGCAAGAAAACAATTCAAATCATCGCGCCTGCTGCCGGCATCGCACGCACGATCACAGTGAGTCTTTCCGGCTCAGGTGGCGAGGGGGCAAACAGTAGTGTCATCATTCGACCAGGGAGTATTGATCTCTTGTGGGAGGCAGCAGATGCATATACCCCACCGTTTTATAAAGGAAAGGCACTTCTTCCCATTGGAGGACTCCTCCGAGTGACTGCACTCCCGTCTGCAACTGCTCCGCGTAATCTAAGCTTTGACTGGGATCGCAACAACTCAGCCCTTGATACGGCGTCGGGATTCAACAAAACAAGCATTCTCTTGAAACACAATCCACTGAACCCTCAAGAAAAGATATCGGTATCAGTTGAAACTGGCACCTTTACGGGAAGTGGTTCTCTCGAACTCGCACCCTTTGCACCCATTGCTATAGCATACGAAAACACGGATGGCTATATCAACTATTCTCAAGGGTATAGAGATACGATTCGCATGAACAAACCCGGAAGTCTCTTACATTTCGAACCATACTACTTCTCTGTACCAATTGACCTCCAAAGGGATCTCAGTACTACTATCTCCGTCAACGGAGAGACTATTGCAACTGAGCAATCAAATGAATTTGCCGTCTCTCGCCCAGAAACAGGTACCCAAAGCACTTTTGATCTTACTGTGACGACGACTGAGTATACCTTGCAGCACCTCAAAAAAACCTTTACACTACTCTTCAATTAGTATGAAATCATTTTTAATAACAGTTTTTCTCACCCTCTCTACTGTTTTCTTCTCGACAAATGTCCATGCGGCGCTTTATCCGTTAAACGCAATACGGACAGGTAGCACGATCACCGTTACAATGCAGGGTGCCCCTGCAGACCAAACACTCTATCAGCTATACGATGCGACAAATATAATTCAGGTTCCCAAAGTCGCAACAGGGGGGATAGTGACATGGAAACTCGTAGATACTGAGTTCAAAGATAATTACCTCTATACATTTCGTGTTACTAGCTCTCGTACTGGATTTCCTATAAACCTAGACGTGACCGAAAAAGTGTATCTCACTGTTGGTGCCCCACCTACAATCTCTCCTTTGAGAGACTTCAAAATCATCCCGGATGGAAATGGCAAAGTAGTGGTTTCTGGAAATGTGGGAAGCAGTGCACGCACAGACGTAACCATCACGTTTTTGTGGTCTCCGGGTGGTACTGCGACTGGAGGCCCTACCAATGCAAAACCATTATCTGCTGGAGTCGGTGGGCAATTTCCAATCCTAGAAGACGGTACGTACTCAATTACCGTTCCTAATCTAACACCTGAAGCTTCTTACTACTTCAAACAAGAGATTGCGGTGAAGGGAAGTACTACTCCCTATGACACCAAAATCGGTACCTTTACAACTGAGAAGGGATACCTTATCCCGGGGTCAGTGAGTGAAGAGCTCGACTTCAATTCACGTAGTTATCATCTCCTTGCACCGTGGCCAGGACTCTCTGTACTTATGGACCCAGACCTCTGTGCTGAAAAGAAAGCAAAGGGGGAAGTGCCTATCGACGCAGTTTGTGACGTAAATGGATTCCTAGACTTTGCCTTCAAGCTCATGATTGGTCTTGCTGCAGTCGTACTCGTTCTTCGACTTATGTATGAAGGATATCAATACATGGTGACCGATGTACCATTTCTCAAAGCAAGTGCAAAAAGTGGATTCAAAACGGCCCTTCTTGGACTCCTCCTTGCACTTTCGTCGTATGTGATCCTCAACACCATTAATCCGAAGTTGGTGAATAATACGATTAGTATTGATAGTATTGATGTGGGGGTTGAAGAAGTATACAATCGAGCAGATGATCCAAACTTTATGTCACGACTTGATTCAGAAAATATACAAGGAGTAACCGCTGATATAAACGATGAGACATTTTTAGTATACTTATCTCATCAACAAGGGGCTGGTGGTGCAAAAGCAATATTGCGGGCAGCAAAAAACAATACACCAGTACCGGAAAATATCACCAAGAATATGAGTAGCAACTTTAATAGGAGAGATGCTCAAAAAACTATTGGCACATCAGGTCTTACTCCTATAAATTTTTTAAACTACTGGTCAATTAGAGTTAGGGCATTTAAAAAAGACCCAGCAAAAAATATTCCATCCGATATTAACTCTGCTCTATCTAAAGTATCCCAGGAAACAGGAATTTCTCTTATAACACTACAGGTAATGTGCAGAATCGAATCAGGTTGTAGTGGACCAGGTTCAATTTCTGCTATAAACGATTATGGTTATGCTGGCTTGTTTCAATTAAGTAACCAAATACACCCTAGTAAAAAAACTGGTAAATTTACAGGAAAAGTTTGGGAAACATATAAAAAAACGGATGGAATTTTGTTAAATGCATACCATAATGCATACGTAGGTGCTTTGTATGCAAAATCAAACCTATCACTTATAAAATAGTTTTCGTAGTACACTACTCTCATGCAAAAGATTCTCCTTATCGTACTCATTAGCATCATTATTGCCGCAGGTGGCTGGTATTGGTATGCCAAAAGTCGCCAAACTGCTCCAGGGGTACCTGCGATCACTGACTTTGGTGCGTTTTTCCCAGTAGGGGAAAGTGGGGACCCCACACTTCTAGATGGATTACTTCAACCAAACGATTCTCAATCTTCTTCAGTAACTCTTGTCCCATCTCAATTCAAACAATTGAGCCCCTACCCAGTGGCGGGTTTTGCATCATTTATGAAGTCTACTACCAAGATACTTCCTCCTGATCCAGCCAAACCTAAAGCAAAGCCCATTGTAGAAACAATACAGGAACATGTTGTTCGCTACGTTTCTCGAAGCAATGGCTATGTGTACGAGATCAAAGATGGCGAAAGTCCGCTTCAGGTTACCAATGTCTACATACCCAACATCTACGAGACGCTCTTTGGAGAGAATTTCAATACGGCACTCTTGCGGTTTTTGCGCCCCGATCAGCAGACGATTGCGACCTATGCTGTCCCTATACCTCCCGAGAATCCCGACGGTACCCGTACCCAAAAAGAAGGCGTGTACTTACCAGAAAACATTCTTCAATCAGTACTAAGTCCCAACAAGACACAAATAGCGTACCTTACCGAGAATGCAAATGGTGCAACGATCTCGCTTGCAAGTCCAACAAATGCAAAACGTACAACTCTTATTCAAACCCCATTTCGTGAGTGGTTACTCTCTTGGCCAAGTGCAAAGACCCTCTATGTACAAACTAAACCATCTGCAAATGTACCAGGGTTTTTATACAAGATCGACACTACTGAAAAGAAACTCCGTCGCGTCCTTGGAGACATTAATGGCCTTACTACTTCTGTGAGTCCAAGTGGTACCTACATACTTTACTCCCAACGCTCACCTCAAGGATTTGTGACTCAACTTCATAATACAAAAACCAATACTACTCGTGGACTTACCCTTGCGCTCTTACCAGAGAAGTGTGCCTGGCTTCAAAATGAAGATCTTATTTGTGCGGGTGCACCTACTTCACCCATAGGGGACTACCCCGATGCCTGGTACCAAGGAGTGGTGTCATTTTCTGATCAACTCTATCAGATCTCCACAAGCACCCTTATATACGAAACACTCTATGGCAACACTGAGAAGTCATACGATATGACGAATCTGTATGTGGATCAAAGTACTCGCATTGTGTACTTTGTCGACAAACAGACAGGACTACTATGGCAGTTCTCGTACTAACTACTTACTTTACTGACTGACTGAACTTTTTGCGGAAGTACAGCTCTTGAAATATAGAGAAAATATTTGCCACTACCCAGTAGAGCGAGACTACTGCTACAAGACGGCTTGCAATAAATATAATAAAGAGTGGAAGCACGTAGCGAGTCTGCACGTGCATACTCTTTGCAAACTGACCTTGGAGATCGTTTCCTGTAACAGTTGGTTTGGGCATAAGAAATGCTTGAATTGCCTGGGTGATACCTGCGAGAATAGCAAGTGGAAGGTATGGCTTGGTGATATCTATCAACCCCAAGAGAGATTCCTTTAGTCCATCTGTTGAAAGTGTACCGTAGAGATGGTCTGGCTGGATGATTCCCTTCATAAATACATAGTAAAGTGCAAACAGGATAGGCAGCTGAATGAGGAGATAGAGACATCCTGAAAAAGGATTAATACCCTCGGCCTTATAGAGCGCAAAGGTTTCCTTGGCTTCTTCTTCCTTCGAAAGCCCGCGTGCCTTGATCAGAGTGAGTTTTGGTTCAAGGGCGCGAGTCTTGTATTGACCCATGATACTTTTCTTCGAAAGGGGCATTAATATAAAGCGAATGAGGATTGTAAGTACTATCACCGCAAGACCGACGTCTTTAAAGGTGAGGTACTGCGCAATCCATATAAGGGCGTTGTAAATAGGGTCGTAAATAACAGTATTCCAAAGGGTATTCATGGGTCATATTGTACCGCGTGCTAGAGAAATGGCAATTTATTTACGACAAATCCACTCTTGGTTCATTTTCAGAATGACAGCGACCTATACGGTTCGCTGTTTTCTGTAGAGCAGTCCAAAAGGAGTACTTTGTGAAGCATTCGATACCATATTGAGAACAGGTAGGGTAGAAAATACAGCTCGGTCGTGGATAAAAGGATAAATATCGCAATATACCTACTGAAGGGGACAATATTGCCCTGTAGAGGCCTATAAGCACGATACAGACAGTACTAGGGAGCCTTACGAGCTCGCGCCACAAGGTCAGTACAGAGCGCTTTAATTTCGGAGTAGGAGAAGGCATAACTTTGTTTGGATACATATACTATACCCTGAATATGAGGGTCAAGGGACCCAAAGACCGTGTATATGCGTCGACGAAGGGTATTACGCGAGACGGCCTTCTTTTCGGCCTTACTACTTGTGACCACTGACAGTTGGAGAGACATGCTGGGCACGTATTTAAGGGTTCCGAGACGGTTATACACAACTACTACCCTTTTATTTAAAAGGAATTGAGAAAATTGGGATCGAGAGAGCCGAGCCTCTGAGGGTAACATAGGCGTATTATACGCTTATTTTGGCACGTCCTTTGTGGCGGCGAGCCTTGAGAACCTTTCGGCCGCTCGCTGAAGCACTACGGACGAGAAATCCGTGTGTTTTTGCACGCTTTTGCTTATTGGGCTGGTACGTTTGAGACATAGTAGACCACACTATACACAAAGGATGAGGTTTAATCAAGCCTTTCGTCTGAACAAATTGAGTATATGAGACCGAGCACCTGTCCGAAGGTCGCAAACCAAGACGCGCAGGGCGCATATGCTCAGATTTGTGAAGACGAAGAGATAATCTGCTATAATCAACACAATTCACATGTTATACACAGTTTCACGAATCAGTCGTGGACCGGTATGATAAGAATGCCTATGGATACCCACCTCCCACAACTCTGGAACACCTGCCTTGGAGAGATCGAAACTCAGGTAACAAGTGCAAACTTTATGACGTGGTTCAAACAAACATCTGCTCTTAAAGAAGAAGAAGGTGTTATTGTACTCGCCGTCCCTAATGAATTTGTAAAGGAGTGGATGATATCCAAATACCACAAACTAATTCTTAAGACTATTGTTAACCACGCTTCCCATATCCGAGCAATCGAATTCATCATCAGTGCTCCTCCTATAGAACAACACGACAAAAAGTCCCCTCACACCACACTTCAAGAACTTCCTCTCCAAAACGTACTTATCAATCGTGATGACAACCTTAACCCTCGATATACCTTTGATTCATTCATTGTAGGACCCTTCAATGAACTTGCATACGCTGCAGCTCAAGCAGTCGTCAAAAATCCGCAACACGCCTATAATCCACTCTTTTTCTATAGTCCAAGCGGTCTAGGTAAAACTCATCTCATCCAAGCAGTGGGAAATGAAATGAAGCGACTATTTCCTGACAAAAAAATTCTCTATGTCACCGCAGAAAAGTTTACTAACGATTACGTCGTTTCTGTTCAAAACAACAAGGCAAACACATTCCGTGATCGGTATCGTAAATTTGATGTACTCATCATCGACGATATTCAGTTTGTATCTGGAAAAGAGGGGACTCAGACAGAACTCTTCCACCTCTTCAACACACTGTATGAACAAGGAAAAAATATCATTTTCTCCTCTGATAAACACCCCAACCACATTATTGGCCTAGAAGACCGCCTCAAGACTCGATTCAATGCAGGTATGACAATCGATATCCAGGAGCCCGATCTCGAAAGTCGTCTCGCAATTGTACGAGAGAAGAGTGCACCCCTTACCCAATTAATCTCTGAAGAAGTGATTCTTTATATCGCATCTTCTATCACAGGGAGTATTCGCGAACTCGAAGGAGTTCTTAATATCATCAATATGCATGCTGAAGTAAAGCAAAAACCTATTACTCTTGCAGAGGTAAAGATTTTGGTCAAAAACAATATTAAAACCAAGAAAATTATTTCAATAGATACAGTAGTAAAGCTGATTTCTGACTACTACAACCTTGATGAACGTGTCATTTATGAAAAAACTCGTCGAAAGGAGATTGTACGCGCACGTCAAATTATTATGTTTATCCTTCGAGAGGACTTCAATGAGTCGTATCCTTCAATTGGCGCAAAACTTGGAGGGAAGGATCACACGACGGTTATTCACTCATACGAAAAGATTAATCAAGAACTTAAAACTGATCCACAACTTATGAAACAACTTGAAGATATCCGCATCTTGTTCAAATGATGTGGAAAAGTGTAGGAATATATGAAGAAAGCACCTGGAATACTTTTATATATTCAGAAAGGTATATAAGTTAGTATAGGTTCTCCCCAGTACTCATTTCTCAAAAACCATTATAAATCAATATGTATTTGGTCTTATCCACAATCCACACCACTACTATAGTCTCTCAATAAATATATGAAAATAACTTGTAATGTAGAAAAATTAAAAAACGCAGTAACACTCGCTGATCGTATGACGGGGAAAAACATGACCCTCCCAATACTAAACGCAATACTTCTTGTTGCGGAAGGAAACACGCTGAAAATTAGAGCGACCAACCTCAATGTGGGGATAGAGATTGAAATACCAGCAACTATCGACATGGAGGGGAGTGTGGTGTTGAAGGGAGATATTATGGCAAATGTCTGTAATAACATTACCTCCTCTAGTGATGTTGTACTTACACTTGATCATGATAATGTGATGATTAAGTCTACAAAGGCAACCACTATCATCAAAGCGCTTCCAAGTGATGAATTTCCTACACTTCCAATTGTAGAAGGGGAACATATTGAGATCAAGAAATCAGTACTTGAAGATGGGATTCGATCAGTATATTTTGCTGCAGCGATTACTGAGATCAAACCAGAAATCGCAAGTATATACCTCTATAGTGAAGGTGGAGTACTTCATACAGTCGCTACAGACTCATTCCGTCTTGCAGAAAAAAAAATACCAATTAAAGGATTTCCTGATATATCAAAGATTCTCATTCCATTCAAAAATATCAACGACGTATTGCGCACACTTGAAGTGTGTGGAGATATGGTACGTATTGCGTACACTCGCAACCAAATCGCATTTTCTGGAAATGGAGTGTACTTCACTTCACGCTTGATAGATGGAGGATTTCCCCCATACACCCTGATTATTCCCAAAGAGGAGATGACGAGTGTCGTCGTGATGAAACAAGATCTAGTGAATACTCTCAAACTTTCTACTATTTTTGCGGACAAATTTTTTCAAGTAGTGTTTACAATAGACCCTTCGATAAAACAGTTAAGTATTACATCAAAAAACAGTGATGTAGGGTCAGTAACTTCGACGGTTGATGCCGTGATTAAGGGAGAACCTATTGAGGTGGTATGCAATCTCAAATATTTTCTCGATGTATTTCAGGCAATTCCAGGGGACAGTATTTCTCTTTCATTCACCACTTCTCAAAAGCCGATTGTAATTCGTAGTGTAAACGACACTACCTTCCTCTACCTCTTAATGCCAACTAATCGATAGGTATGTCTCTTTTTTCTTCAATACTTGATTCTCTTAAAGAAAAAATAGACGCAAATACTGCATATAAACAGATTGTTATACAAGGACTTAAGGAGGTAGTAGGGGTTTCAGTACACCCTGATACAAGTATGTCACTTAAAGATGGTGTACTCACACTCAGTGTAGCTCCTACTCTAAAATCCGCCATACTTCTTAAAAAAGAAACACTGCTTCTCTTTTTGAAGCAGCATGATCTCGTGGTTATGGTTATTCGGTAATGGTTATAGTTTTTTCAGCTGTCTTTTTAGAATAAATACTATTAGTTCCAACTGCTTTTACTATGTATGTGCCGGCAGTTAGATTATATTCAGATGGGGTGAATCTAAATCGAAATGGAGAAGAAAGAGTTGCAACGAGATTGTTGTTGATAAATAAATTAACACTCGTCAAAGGATATGAGCCAGAGGTTGATACGGTAAGTGTGGAGGGAGTGGAAGACGAGAGAGTATTTGGAAGTCCATCAATAGAGATTGTACTCGTGTCTTGTGTATGCACATCATCATAACCGATAGGGAGAGTATTAGTACTTACAATAGTATATTTACTCATATTTTGCATCCACCACGCTTGTACTGATGGATTCCAGAGTCGAAATTGAGGATCAGTAGAAGGGTTGGTGGGAGCAGGACCACGAGGATCGTTTTTATTTACCCAGTAGAGGATATCTTGTACATCAGTGATTACCTTTTCTATAATTGATTCTCTTGGGGTATCTGTAGTTGCACGTAGCCCTGTAATTTTATCAACCTCTACTACATGATTTCCCATCCATACTCCTCGAAGGATTGGTTTGAGAGTTGTGTAGTCAGGATCTATTGCAGGTTTTTCAAATAATGGAGCCGGGTGCTCTTTGAGATACGTTTCCATAAAGTCCCTCCATATAGGTCCAGACACTGCAGATCCACCCGAGGTCATTGATGAATTATTATTATTTCCACTCCACACACCCACTGCGATAGTAGGTGTGTATCCAATGATCCATGCATCTCGATCGTCGTTTGTGGTACCTGTTTTTGCTGCTACATCCGGGATAGTGATCGCTCCTCCAAAGGTTGGAGTACGTGCAACTGGGTCTGAAAGTACATCATTGAGCTCAAGAATTGCGTTTTTATTTATTACTTCTTGTGCATCAGGAGTAAATTGTTCCATTATCTTTCCCTTACTGTCGACAATAGAGAGGATCCCCACCGTAGGGTTGCGTATACCACTGTTTGCAAATACAGAGTACGCACTCGTTATATCTAGGAGTGTTACTTCTCCTCCTCCAAGTACAAGAGAGAGACCTATCTCTTTAGGGTCACGAAGTGTGGAAATTCCAAGTTTGTGTGCAGTATCTACCACATCTTGTACTCCTGCGAGATAGAGTGTCTTTACTGAAGGTACGTTACGGGATTCTGCAAGAGAACTTCGCATTGAGAGGGGGCCTTTGAATCTCCCATCAAAGTTTTGTGGGTGGTAACAATTTTCACTTGGAGGAGTTGCTGCAGTAATAGCAGGACAGTTGGTCGAAAACTCTGTTGGTACGTCAAAGAGAATTGTTTCAGGTGTGTATCCTTTCATAAAAGCAGTGAGATAGGCAAACGGTTTAAAGGATGAACCTGGTTGTCGCTGCGCAGTGGCGATATTGTACGCTCCATCGATTTCTTTATTGAAATAATCTTTAGAACCAACCATTGCCAGGATCTGACCTGTGGTCGGATCGATGACAACCATAGCTGAGTTTGATGCCTTAAACTTTACAAGATTTGATTCTGCAAACTTTATGATCGAAGCTTCTGCTTGTTGTTGGAGCTCATAATCAAGACTTGTAGTGATTGTGAACCCACCGGACTCCATGACATCCTTCCCATATGTTCTTTCGAGATAGTCGAGGATGTAGAAGACGAAGTGGGGAGCCTTGATAGAATTTGATGCAGAAGGACTAAACGTCACTACTTCCGCCTTTGCACTCGCAAGCTCGTCTTTGGTGATGTACCCACGCGTTTCCATTATTGAAAGAACGAGGTTTTTGCGAGCATCGAGCTTTTCTTTATGGGTACCAAATGGGGAGTAATAACTTGGTGCAGGCATCAGCGCTGCAAGGTATGCTGCCTGTGCGACTGTCATATCTTTTGCAGGAATGGTATAAAACGCCTTCGCTGCTTCTTCTACTCCGTATATTGTGCCTCCAAATGGTGCGTCATTGAGATAAATAGTAAGAATCTGGTCCTTAGTAAACTCCCGCTCGAGTTTAAGTGCGAGAACCCATTCTTTAAACTTACGCACAACAGTCTTGTCTGTGTTCAAAAGGGTGTTCTTGATAATTTGCTGGGTAAGTGTCGAACCACCTTGAGAGAAAGATCCACTGGTAAGGTTGACGTATACTGCACGAAGGATTGAGGTTGGGCGAATACCTTTATGTGTGTAGAAATGTGCGTCTTCGATTGCGACCACTGCGTGTTTGATATTGTCTCCCATTTCTTCAAATGGAATTTCAGTACGTCTAACACCTTGGTTGATATCGTAAAGTACAACACCGTTGCGATCAGTAATTTTGGAAGAATTAGCAATCTTCCTGGCTTCAAAGGTCGAGATATCGGGAAGCTTGATAGTCGCTGCCCAGATGAGTCCTGCCCCACCCAATAGGAGTCCAAGACCGATAAGTGTGATTACTACTTTTTTCCATCTTTTAGCTTGTGTATGCTGCTTTCTTTTCATAAGGGTATCCTAACATACTACCATTTTTATTTATGTAGAACGTATTATTTTAATACAAATCAAACTCTTTAATTAACTCTTGAGGAATAAAAAAATCCTTTGAAAGCTTCTTGCGGAGCTTTTTTGCTTTTTCTTTATCACGTTCAATGATGAGCTTAACTTTTTTCTTTTCAATACCAACAGTGTGAAGGAGCTTTGTTAGATTGTCTGTTGTCGTAGCGTGTTGATAACACTCGATGATTTCACGCGCAAGCCGAGGTGAGACTCGCACCGTTATGATGTAGTCATTAAAAATAGTAAGATAATCTGTATCTCTAAACAAACGATCTCCTACTGATATTTGTATATAGGTACCGGAGCGCTCTTTCTTGATTGCTCTGTCAAAAAGCGTATTGCCGCCCGTCACTAAAAAAGCATGCATTTTTTTTTCTTCAAATGTTTTATAATATGCGACTTCAGAATCTCTTCTTGTTTGACTTAAGTAAACCCAAATATCATGAGGATTATAAAAAAAAGTTGGTTGATTGGGGTACACTTCATGAAGTGGAAGGACTATGTTTTTCCATTGTTGATCGAGATGAACAAGAGATGCGAGGTCGAGTCTAATACTTTCTTTTTCTGATAATTCAAATCGATTATCAGTTCTCCCGAGTTCGGTAATCGTTTTGTTACGCCATTCTTCACTGAGTGAAAAGACTTCTCCATTTTTTATAACGACTTCTTCGGAGAGAAGAAAACGAAGTGACTTATATACACCTTGAATTGTGGGAGCAATTCCTTCTTCTTTTATTTGAGAAATCAGACTCGGAACGGTTTGATTCCGAAGGCCGAGCAGTCTCACAATACGGTCTTCAAGGGCTTCTTTTTTAGTGTAAATCATCATCTTAGTATACCTTATAC
>Ga0163153_10001638_pt1 | contig 35122 bp, 32 predicted proteins | sample OliLakLV19MP6IB1_FD_148629 | JGI IMG/M metagenome (GOLD analysis project Ga0163153, IMG submission 148629) | Freshwater microbial mat bacterial communities from Lake Vanda, McMurdo Dry Valleys, Antarctica - Oligotrophic Lake LV.19.MP6.IB-1 | ecosystem: Environmental > Aquatic > Freshwater >... | reverse complement strand
TAACAGGAAGGGGTTCCAAACCCGTAAATTTTGTATGCAAGATAAGTTTTTTTCAGGTTTGAAAGTTGTGGAATTTGCCAGTGTGCTGGCGGGTCCGGCGGTGGGTATGTTTTTTGCCGAATTGGGCGCCGAGGTCATTAAAATTGAAAATAAAACAACGGGCGGCGATGTCACAAGGGGCTGGAAACATCCGTCCGAACTACCCGAATCGCCCATTTCTGCCTATTGGTGTAGCGTCAATTGGGGAAAAGAGTGCCTGTTCCTCGATCTTGGCGAACCTGGAGACCGGCAAAAGGCCATCGAACTGGCCATCGCCGCCGATGTGGTGATTTCCAATTTCAAACCATCTTCTGCGCGCCGTATGGGTGTCGATGCGCAGTCTTTGCGCGAAAAAAATCCCCGTTTGATCTATGCCCAATTGAGTTCGTTCGCGGATGAAGAAGATGAAAGCCCGGCTTTTGATGCCGTTTTGCAGGCGGAAGCCGGTTTTATGTACATGAATGGCGAACCGGATGGAAAGCCAGTAAAAATGCCGGTTGCTTTAATCGACCTGTTGGCGGCGCATCAGTTGAAAGAGGCCATTCTGCTGGCTTTGCTGCACCGGGAGCAGTCGGGTGTTGGTATGACGGTCAGCACTTCGCTCATGGAGTCTGCGCTCGCTTCCCTGGCCAATCAGGCCGGTAATTATCTGATGAACGGTCATATTCCGCAACGTATGGGTACCCGGCATCCGAATATTGCGCCTTACGGGGATTTGTTTGTGTGCGCGGATGGGCAGATGCTACTACTGGCTGTGGGAACGGAGCGTCAGTTTCGACAATTGTGTAGTTGTCTGGAAATGAACACTTTATCTGAAAACCCTGATTATTCCAGCAACGCCGCCCGGGTGCAAAACAGGGAATCCTTGAATGCCATTTTGGCGGAAGCGTTTTCCCGGCAATCACTGGATTACTGGATTGCTCATTTAAAAACCAATGGCGTGCCGGCAGCACGCATTCGTGATATGCAGGCGGTTTTTGAACTGCCGGAAGCACGGGCCATGATTTTGGAAGAAACAACCGCAGAAGGTATCCCGACCAAACGGGTAAAAACGGTGGCGTTTAAGTTGGTATAAAAGGATGCCTTGAACAAAGCCGCGATGTTTGGGTTTGATCTCGTAATATTGCCATTTATTTAATCCCGTACCGGCTGCTTTAGCTGCCGAAAATCCGTACCGGCTGCTTTAGCTGCCGAAAATCTGTACCGGCTGCTTTAGCTGCCGAAAATCCGTACCGGCTGCTTTAGCTGCCGAAAATCTGTACCGGCTGCTTTAGCTGCCGAAAATCTGTTAAAATTGTAGCATCCGGCAGCTAAAGCAGCCGGTACATGAACAAATATGAACTCAGAACAAATTCTCGCTGCCCTGCGCCAAGTGCGCGACCCACAAACCGGCCAGGATATCGTATCAAAGGGAATGGTGCAAAACCTTGATATTCAGGGCAATAGCATCAATTTTAAATTGGTTGTTCCATCGCTACAGATGCAGGGAAAAGCCGAACTCAACTTTGCCTGCATAGAGGCGGTGTTAAAAGTGTATCCGCAGGCTCAGGTAAATGCGCATTTTATTGCGCGTACACCCAACAGCCAGGAAAGCAACAGTTCGGTACCGCATATCAAAAACATCATCGCAGTGGCCTCCGGCAAAGGCGGCGTGGGAAAAAGTACCGTTTCCGTCAACCTCGCTTTGGGCCTGCAACAACTCGGCGCTCGCGTCGGCCTGATGGATGCCGATGTGTATGGCCCCAGTATTCCTACCATGCTAGGCCTTACAGGACAACGGCCCAAAATCCAGGATGTGACAGGCAAGGCCAAGATGGTGCCCCTGATGGCGTTCGGGATGCCCACCATCAGCATCGGAAATATCATTGAACCGGAACAGGCCGTCGTATTGCGCGGTCCGCGACTGGCCGCCATCATCAAGCAGTTTTTTAATGACGTGCTTTGGGAGCCGCTGGATTTCCTGATTGTCGATTTGCCGCCGGGCACAGGCGATGTACAACTCACCCTCGTGCAAACTGCCCCGATCACCGGTGTGGTGCTGGTCACTACTCCTCAGGAAGTAGCGTTGTCCGATGCGATCAAGGCGATGAATATGTTTTTGTTGCCACAAATCAATGTTCCGATTCTGGGTGTAGTAGAGAACATGGCCTGGTTTACGCCCGCAGAACTTCCTGATAATAAATACTTTATATTCGGACAGGGCGGCGGCAAAAGACTCGCTCTTGAAAGCCACTCCGTCTTGCTCGGGCAAATCCCCCTGGTTCAAAGTATCCGGGAAGGCGGCGACGAAGGTAAACCGGCAGTTTTGCAGACGGGTACGCAGGTATCTGAAGCCTTTATGAATGTAGCCAAAAACACCCTGCGGCAAATCGGCGTGCGCAATGAAATGATGGCACCGACGCAGGTGGTGAAAATGGGAGAATGAGGCAGGGCAAACGCATTAAAAATGATCAAATTTTTGCCTATATATTCAAAAAAGCCAAGAGTCTGTGTCATGCAGAGGCGTAGCCGAAGCATCTGAGGCCGCAGTCCGTAAAGAATAAACACCGTACCATTAAAATTTCTACTCAGATTCTTCGCCTACGGCTCTGAATGACACATCTGTTTGGCATTAGTTGTAAATTGGTGGAATATAAGTATTAGAAAATTATCAATTATGGCATTATAAAGCCCTTTTTAACACACTTTTAATGCGTTTGCCCTGGGGGAATAAGGGTGTTTGGTGTTTGGGGCGGTAAAGCGGTAATCTCCGGTTTGTTTTTTAGACCTATCTTTGGAGAGTGTTCAGAAAATCGTTTAAGGAGAATATAAGTACCTGACTTTCAATGCTAGCCATTCCCTCTAAAATCCCGGCAATTGGCGCAACGTATCAAACGTATAAGAATATTTACCAACTCCCACTGAACGAAGTTGAGGAGGCATGTGCCCGGGTGTTCTCTAACTATATCGAGCAGGAATGTCCCGGGCGCAAACTGCTTGTAGTGGATGGCATCATTAACTTTGAGGAAATGCTTGGGCCGCACCTGCAATTATTGCGTTTGACCAATACGCATGTGCTGATTTGCACCCAGACCTTGCCTTCCGATGACTGGCGTTCCCGGGATATTTTCCCGCATCAGGTTGTAGAAGCAACACCATTTTCAGAGGTGGAGATGCAAGAGATGATGTTGTTTTACAACCTCGATCCTGCATTTTCTGATGCTGCCGATCATCCGGTGCTCAAAAACCCCTTACTGGCTTCCGTTTTTCTGAAAAACAGCTGGAAAAAACAACCGGAAAATATCCGTAATTTAATTGCCCGGCTGGAAAGTGTGTCGCCAGGCGAAGACCTGGAGCACCAGCTGCTGACGGCGCTGTTCCGCGCGTTTGATCTTAAGCCGGCCATGAAATGGGTGATGTTACAGTATGCAGCCATGCCTGATATTAGCCAGGAGCCGGCGTTTGTTGCACGTTTGCTTCACCTGAAATCCGTGCAAGCCCCGGTGTACTCCAATGCGTATAATATTTTCAAAGGCAAATACCGGCATGATGATGACCCTGTTGTTCACTTCGACCAGATTCTGGACTGGTTGTCGGGCCATGGCTGGCTTGTTGTGGATGAAAACGGCGAACATTACCTGCACCGGGCTTTTGTCCGGGTGCTGCGGGAACAATGCAAACCGGAATTTGATTATTTTCTGGAAATGACAAAAAGCTTAGAACTTAAATTTTTTCTTGACGAAAATGACTGGGAGGAAGATGATCCGGAGGAAGATAATTTTCACCTCAAACGGCTTTCGGAGGAAGCCTATGAAAAGCACCTGTCCGCGCTATTCCACCTTATACAGGAAGATGATGCTGAAAATTATCTGAACCTGCTGAACAAATACGCCGATCTTTTGCATGTGCGCTTAGACTGGGAAAAGGAAATGATGTTAAGGGAAAAAGCGGTATCTATATTGGAGAGAACGGAGGGGACGGAATCGGATAGGTTTTTATTGGCTTTAGGAAATCTGGCTATGCTCTTTTATCGTGCAGGTAAATACCAAAAGGCATTGGTACATTTTGAAAGAGTATTAGAGATCAGTAAGCAGGTTTTATAACACGGTAGTAACCTCATAGAAACTGAAGGATAAAGCCTGTCTCAGATTATTTATTTAAAATCCTCCACCACTCCTGAATTAAATACTATAAAAAGGCCAAGAAACCTCGCTTTTATTCTGATTTTTCAAACGCCACCAACTTATTTACAATATCTCCATTTCCTCTTTTACCTTCGCCAAAACCAGTTTGTACGATTTATGGCGAAAAACGACTTATTCCAGAATTATCAGGTAGGCCCGGAACTATGGGATGAAATGCGTACGCAGGAGGGCACGGTCCGCCAACACTACGATATGGTGGTGCAGGAATTGAGCCAGTTGCCGCCCGAGGCTTTACATCGAAAAGAAGAGTTGGCGAAGCAATTGTTTATGAATCAGGGGATTACGTTCACGGTCTATTTTGAAAATGAAGGCATCGAGCGTATTTTTCCTTTTGATATCATCCCGCGTATCATCGAGCAAAGCGAATGGCTGCACATCGAGCAGGGCATTAAACAGCGTTTGCGGGCGCTCAATATGTTCCTCAAGGACATTTACAACGCACAGCAAATCATCAAGGAAGGCATTGTCCCGGCCAGCCTGATCGTCACTTGCCCGCATTTCACACGGGAAGTGTTCGGTATTCCAGTGGTACATGATATTTATGTTCACATTGCCGGGATTGACCTGATCCGCGATGCGGACGGTACTTATTATGTACTGGAAGACAACCTGCGGACGCCTTCCGGGGTGAGTTATATGCTGGAGAACCGCGAAATCACCAAACGCATCTTTCCCAATATGTTGGCGGATAATTCGGTGAAAAAAATCTCCGATTACCCTTTGCTTTTGGGCAAAGTACTGCGCTCCCTGGCACCGCGCCCTATCGGACAACCGGTGGTCGTTTTGCTGACGCCCGGCATTTTTAATTCCGCTTACTACGAACACACTTTTTTGGCGCGCTATATGGGCATCGAACTGGTGGAGGGCCGTGATTTGGTTGTGGACGACCACAAAGTGTACATGAAAACGACGCGCGGCAGACGCCAGGTGGATGTGATTTACCGCCGTGTCGATGATGAGTTTCTGGATCCTTTGGTCTTCCGCCCTGACAGCGCCCTTGGGGTTCCCGGGTTGATGTCTGCTTACCGGCGCGGTACAGTAGCCATCGTGAATGCTGTCGGCAACGGCGTGGCCGATGATAAAGCGATTTATGTCTATGTGCCCGACATGATTCGCTACTACCTGAATGAAGAGCCTATCCTGAAAAACGTGCCGACCTACCGCATGGAAAATGTAGATGAACGCGAGCATGTGTTTGCCAATATGGAAACGATGGTCGTCAAACGCACCAATGAATCGGGCGGATACGGCATGGTGATGGGCAACAAGGCTACGGAAAAAGAACTCGCAGGCGCCAAAGAGGCCATTATTGCCGATCCGCGTTCCTTTATAGCGCAACCTATCATCCGGCTTTCTACGGTGCCTTGCCTGATCGATGGCAAATTACAACCCCGCCATGTGGATTTACGGCCTTATGCACTCTACGGGCCGAAAGGCATTGAAATCGTGCCCGGCGGACTTACCAGAGTGGCTTTGCGCGAAGGCTCGCTGGTGGTGAATTCCTCGCAGGGAGGCGGTAGTAAGGATACCTGGGTGGTAGAGTAGTTATTGGTTATCTGTTATTCGTTATTCGTGTGGTAACTATTAGCGTTAGTATTAGACAAAGCCAATAGTTACCACACGAATAACGAATAACGAATAACGAATAACGAATAACTGAAAACGAATAACAGATAACGAATAACAGATAACCAATCATGCTAAGCCGCATTGCAGATTCTCTTTTTTGGATGGCGCGTTATATGGAGCGTACGGATGGCATATTGAGGATGCTGAAAATCAACCTGATAACGGCGTTGGACAGAAGTGGTCAAATTGATTTCAACTGGCAGCCTGTATTAAAAATTTTCACCAACCTCCCCCCGGAGGAAGTGGACCGCCTTTCGCGCAACAGTGACGAGGTACTGCGTTATATGATTTTCAACAAGGAAAATGACAATTCTATCCGGAATATCGTGGGGAAAGCGCGCGAAAACACACGTGGCGCCCAGGATCACGTAACGAAAGAATTATGGGAAAGTATCAATGAATTTTACCTGAAACTAAATGACCCCGATCTTGAAAAAGCCATTGCAAGAGGTGAACAAATTGTCATGCTGAGCGGTCTGATTAACCAATACCTGCTGTTTGCCGGCGTTGCGGAAGTGACCATGCCCCGCGGACAAGGCTGGAACTACCTGAACCTGGGGAAATTTATTGAACGGGGGGTAATCACGGCGGATATTCTTGAAATCAAATTCAGCAATATTGCGTACGACCTGAACAATCCTTCCGATGTGCCTTACTGGCGCAACCTGCTGCTTTCGCTCAATTGTTACGAATTGTACCTGAAACGCTACCAAGGCGGATTGGAAGGCCAGAATGTAGCCGATCTGGCGATTCTGAATCCACAATTTCCGCGTTCTCTGGCTTATTGCCTGTTCAGGCTCGACCGAATTATTCAAAACCTAACGGAGGAATACCCGGAAAGCTCCGAACCACTCAAAAAGATCATTGGCCGTTTGCGGGCCAAAGTGGAATTTGCAGACATGGAATCGATTTCGACCGTGGGACTGCATAACTTTCTGACCGGAATGAAACACGATTTTTACCAGTTCAGCAATGCGCTGGGCAGGAATTACTTTGCCTATAACTGACTCTGCTTACTGACTGTAACGCGTTGATTTTCATTGCAATATTGCGTATGTAATGTTGCTTATCCAGTGTGCGATGCCGACTTTCAAAATTCATCACCTGACACAATATCATTACGACCGCCCGGTACGTGAAAGCACCAATCAGATAAAAATTTTTCCGGCCACTTACAATGGCCAGGAAACCACCCGGCACAAACTGACCATCACCGGGGAGCCGTTTATCAATCGTTTTACAGACTATTGGGGCAATGAGGTAGGCTGGTTTACGCTCAGTGCTTCCCACCGCGAGCTGCTAATAGACAGCCATGTCATGGTGAAAACTTCCAATACGGTTCTGAATCCTTTAGTTACGTCCCGCCTCACAGATTGGGATATAATTCGCCATGAAGTAGCGGGAGATTTACGCCTGCTTGATCTTTCCAGACCCGAAGTTATTTCTGGCGAAGATAAAATTAAAACCATCGTACGTGAATTGCAGCATACCCGCGATACGCCCGCCGTTTTTATCCAGCGCTGTTCCGAGTATATTTTCGATCATTTCAATTATCAAAAAGGTATTACAACGGTTGAAACAACGCTGGATGAAATTCTGGAGCATCAATCGGGCGTTTGCCAGGATTTTGCCCACGTACTGCTGCAAATCCTTCGCTCGGAGGGCATTCCGGCGCGTTACGTCAGCGGATACATTTGCCCCAACAAAGATGGCGCACGGGGCGCAGGCGCCACGCACGCCTGGGTGGAAGTATGGCTTCCGGGTTCCGGCTGGATGGGTATCGACCCTACGAACAACAGCTGGGTAAGCGACCAGCACGTCAGCCTGGCTGTAGGCAGGCATTTCACAGATTGCAGTCCGGCCAAAGGAACCTTCAAAGGCCCTGCCAACCAGGAATTATCAGTATTTCTATCGGTGAGCTACGAGGATGGTAGCAAAGTGGAAGACAGCAATACGGTTCAAATGACAAAAGAACCTGTATTTATCCAGCGCCTGGATGTGGAAGAAGGGGCACAGCAGCAGTAATGTTGGTTTTAATGTTGATGAGGTTGATATTAACCTTTATCAACCTCATCAACATTAAAATCAGTACTCCGTATCGTCCGGAATATCATCTTCGTCGTCGCGCCTGCGGGTCACGATGATATGATCGTCTTCATCACTGGAGCCGTCATCTACAATATCATCATCGTCTTCGCCATGTCCGTCGAATTCATCGCCGACTTCCACGTCGGCAAAGTCTTCGCGCAGTTGGCCTTCATCGTCGTAATCATCGTCTTCTTTGACAAGGCGTTTCGCCTCCAGGATGGTCATACGAATCAAATAGTAGGTATCGTCCGTTTCAAATGGAAGCGCAGACACTTTTTTACCCTCTTTATCCGTGTAGGAAAGAAGATGATCTGCATATCCGGACGGATATTTCATTTTTACGAGCCGGATAATGTCTTCCGAGAGTACATCGTAATCTTTGACAACGCGTTTCTTAGCCAAGGCTTGGGTGTGTATTTGGATTTGAGAGTTAGTACGCGCAGTGCGAACCATTATTCAACAGCGGCAAATTTAAACCAATGGATTTCTATTCGGCAAAATTTTTTTCACTCATTTTTCGTGAACGTATTTTTGCAGACTTCAGATCATCTAAAATACGGTCTATTTCCGCTCGCGAATCTCTACAATTTCGACCCGGCGTTCCCGCGCTGCGTCGGGGTGGTAAATCGAATTGCGTTCATCGCGCAAGTCGTCACTGATACCTGACCGGGCGGTAGTTTCACCAAAACTGGTCTCTGATATTTTCAGTTGACCCGATTGTATGTAGGGTTTCAATGCGCCGTCGGCAAAAAAATCAAAGTAGTTTTTGACGCTGCTAATGCGGCGTTTGCCCAGAATGAGGTTGTAGTCCGTTTGGGCGCGCGGACTGGTATATCCTTTGATCAACACTTCAAAGGATTCTCCTTTTTGCAACCGCACCAGCAGCAGGTCGGCCAACTGGATGAGCCGGTCATAACCGCGCCGAACTTCATTTTCAAAAAAATCCTCGGTCAATATTTCCGCTGCATCCCGGCGATCGCCCGACAGCCCCGTTGCAAAACGGTTGCGGTACTCCTCTTCTTTGTCGAGATAAGTCAGTACCGTTTCTTCGTATTGTTTTTTGGTGACACTACGGCGCGTTCTTGTATCCGGTTCATCATTGTCAAAATACAGGGGCAACCCGACGAAATCCTGTACTATAGGTTCTTTTACAGGTGGAGGCATTTGAACAGGAACGGGGTCCGGGTCTGGCGTTGGTTCAGGAGGTGATTTGAGAATAAAAGCAGTGGTGTCTTCGGGTATAGCCGGCGGAAGTTCCGGGATATATTTTTCCGCTTCTTTGGGCAGTTTGAATGAAAAAATATCATTGCAGCAGGCCCTGCTGGTTTCATCTAAGAAATAGGAGCCTGGTCTGTTGCTGCTCAGGTAGCCGTTTTTACTGTCTTTTTTCAGAAAGAAATACAGGTCGTTGTAACTGGTGTTCAGTCCCACACCTGCATTTCTGGGTTCGGTAAACAAATCATTTGCCTTTCCTGCCGAAAAAATATCATAACCGCCCAGTCCCGGCCAGCCTTCCGAACTGTAGAATATCTTCTGCGTAGGGCTGTGGAAAAACGGCGTCGCGTCATTTTCCGGCGTATTCAGCGCTTCGGCGTTAAAAGGTTTGGCAAACCTGGGAAGTTTTCCGATTTTTTTACCCGGAATGGGCAAATTGCACTCACAAAAGAAAACCGTATCGAGTGGCGTGTACCACAGATCGAGTTTGCCTTTTCCGCCGGGACGGTCGCTCGAAAACCATAATACCGGCCCCTGATAATGTTCGTCAAAACCGATGGACGGTTGTGTGCTGGTGAACCCGGGCATATTGACAGGCTCTGGCAAACGCACAGGCGGCAACCAGCGGTTGCGCCGGTCAATCACCGTCAGCCAAAGTTCGCAGCGGATGTCGGAGGCATTTATATCTTTACAAACGGTAAAAACCACGTAATGGCCGTCGGGTGAAAAAGCGGTGTGCGCAATATGGGCGGTATCCGTTGTCGGGAATCCCCTGCCGGGTTCGCGCGCGCGACCACCTTTTGCAGAAATCATCACTTTCGTGATTTTTTCTTTGGGGCGTTTTCGGGTTTCTTTTTTATCGAAGCGGTAGGATGAAAAAAACATCGTATCGCCCACGATGACCGGTGCAAATTCGCTGAACGCGCTGTTCACTTCTTTGCCAAGGTGTTTGATTTCTACCTGCGCCGGAGATGCTGCAATCTCCTGGGCATTGTGAATGGCCGCTACTTCCCGCATTGCCTCCTCCTTTAAATTCAGTCCGGGGCCGGAGGTGTCTTTCAAAAAATTTTCAAAATATCGGATAGCGGAAATGTAATCTCCCTGGCTTTTTTTTACTTCTCCCAGCCTGTACTCGAGCAAAGGAAAACGTTTTTGTGATTTACCCGCTTTGGCAATTTTATTATATCCTTTTTCTGCTTCCGTAAACGCGTTGAACAGGCGGGCGCAATCAGCGTATTTCCACCATACACTCAGGTTATCGCCATCCCGTTGTAAAAAAGTAGAATAATATTGGATGGCTGCGCCGTAGTCTTTCTTTTGTACAGCTTCATCCCCTGCCCGCTCCCAGGCTTTGAGCGGCTGGAGTGATGCTATCGAGGCGGCGGCGCACCAAATACCAAATATTAAAAAAAGTGATTTCATACGATTGATTTGGATTAAGGTTATCTCGGTTGGAGGATATTGAAGATATTTTCGCTGTGACTAAGCAACAGCATCGGTGAAGGCATAGGTTTCCCTAACGCACACATGATGATTTTCAGTTTATTGTAATCGGTAAAAATGTGGCAGTTTCTAATTTTTTTAAAAAATAGGACACGCCTTAAAAAACTTGGGGGGCGGCACAGGCAAGGTTCGATAAACCAGGGCCAGTTCCAGGCCTCCATGTTTGTTTGTTGCGGTTGAAAACTCGGATGTATTCCAGTCATAACTGATTCCAAGCGTCCAACTGCCGCGTTCCACTTGTACTGCCGGGATTAAAGCATCGCCCAAGCGGGTCGATAATGTAAGTTGTACTGCCGTTACCGATCCGGTTGTTGAAGTTTCCAGAATACGCCTCAAACCGGCGCCCGCTACGATCTCGCGGGCAGTAGTCATTTGTTGCCACACACCGATTGCAACCAGATCCAGCCATTCGTTCAATTGTACGGCGGCATTTACATGGGCAGTAAGCCGCACCGGCAAACGAATGTCCGTATCATCTGCAAAACCGGATAAAGGACGGTTCAAGTGAAAAGCGCCGATACCTGCCAGTATCCGGGTACGTACGTCTGCCGGTTCGTAGAGCCAGTTCAAGCCGGCAGAAAAAGTTGGAAACAAACCGCTTCGGTTGCCAAAAGTCTCTTTAGACGGAAGGGAAGGATCAAAATAATCGCCTCCCCACTGGTTTTTAAACTTCAATCTGCTGATGTCAAAACTACGTTGTGCAAAGGCAATGCCAAATCCTGCGGAAAGCGCTTGTGTGGCCCCTATCGCATGGGCAACACTTCCGGTAAAGCCAACTTGCGTCCAGGTCAAAGCAGCATCTCCGGCCTGGTCATGTTGCAATAAAAATCCCGCAGAGACGAGATTATCTTTGCGTCGCAACGCCTTCCAGTCGAATGCGCCGGCAAAGGTCTGATAAGACACCGGCACCGTAGACCATTGGGTACGGTACAATGCAGCAGCCCGCATATCACCCCTGAAAAGGCCTGTGGAAGCCGGATTGAGGTGCATGGGATTGTGATAATACTGAGAATAATGAAGATCTTGCGCAGTGGCTGCCGGGGGGAGAATTGACAGCGCAAAGGCTACAAGAACAAAAAAGCGCATACGGATTGATTTAAAACGAATGCCCGAAGGTAAGCGTTTATTCGTCAATATTACAAGAAGGCACATGACATAAAAATTTTTATTATGCCAATTGGCAAAATCTTGAAATATTATAGAGAATTTTCGCACAATAGAACATTAATCAATGGCATATCAAGCAAATTCAAATTATTATGATAAAATATGAAATCTGTGCGGTCAATATACAGTCTGCCTTAAATGCACAACTGGCTGGCGCACATAGAATTGAGTTGTGTTCGGCGCTCGATGTAGGCGGACTGACTCCTTCTCCCGGTTTGATACAGGCTGCTGTCCGGCAATTACATATTCCGGTCAATGTGTTGATCCGTCCGCGGGAAGGCGACTTTACTTATTCTGAACAAGAGTTTGAAGTGATGCTCGACGATATCCGCTTTTGCAGGGAGCAAGGCGTCAACGGCGTGGTAGTGGGAGCGCTCGATCATCTGATGGGTCTCAATGCTGAAAAAATGCTGGCCATGAAGGTGGTTGCGGGCGACATGGAAATTGTTTGCCACCGCGCATTTGATTATACGCTTGATCCGGAACAAGCGCTGGAATCACTGGTCAAATGGGGCTATAAACGGGTACTTAGTTCCGGTCAGAAAGCGACGGCGTTGGAAGGGCGTTTTCTGCTTCAAAAATTAGTGCTACAGGCTGGAGACCGGATTACAGTGATGCCCGGAGCGGGTATATCAGCCGGTAATATCCGGGAGATTGCACAAACAACCCTGGCTACCGAATTTCATTTTACAGGAAAGAAAAAAATGAGCGCCAGTCAGCAGGATATTCCGGGTCTGGATGGCTGGTATTGGGAAAGTGATGTGGAACTGATTCGTGAAATAATGAAGGCGGTGTAGGTGTTTGGGCGCTTCGCCTTTGGCAAAAGTGGGTAGTTTGGCAAAATACACACTTTTGCCAAAGGCGAAGCGCCCAAAACACAAAAACACAAAAACACAAAAACACCTACACCAACTTACAAGTACACAGAAATTCCAAACGCAACCATCAACAGCACGACATAGATCGTATACCATTGAGTATCAAGCCATTTTGACGTTTGTATACCCTGTTTTTTTTCTAAAAACCAGATTAGGCCCACTTTTTCCCAGAAAAAGGCCAGCACTGCCGACCAGGCTACGCCCGGAAGGCCAAACCAGTGGATGAATGCGAATCCGAGCACTATTTTTATCAGCAACTCCAATATGCCGACCCGGAGTATCGCTGCCGGAAAACCGCGCGACAATACGACGGCATTGGGAAGCAGTACCCGACTGGCAGTAATGAGCAGGTAAATATTAAAAAGCCCGGCGCTGGCAGCGAAATCGGGATTAAAAACCAGCGGGAAAAGCGGTTTGCTCACAAACAGCAGCAAAATGGTCAGCGGAAAAAGCAAGTGCATGAGCTGCCGGGTTTTGTCCTTCATTTCTGCCAGTCCCTTTTCAGGAGCGGCGCTTAAACGGGGAATCATCGCCGTAGCAAGCGCCGTGGCAAGCGCGACAGCGAGTGGAAATTCACGCGAACCATACCGGAAAACGGCAAAAACTGCCGTGTCCTGGTAATACCAGCCCACAAGCCAGTTATCAAACAACAGGATCAGGTTACCGACAAGCAGGTTGGCCATCAACGGGCCGCTGAAGACCAGGTAACGCCGGAGCAACGGCATGTCTACCCTGACTTCCGCCACGCGCAGCACTAATAATAAGGTCCAGAGAAACTTGCCTGCCCCCAGAACAGCCAGCATCAGGAAGGAAGTACCCATGCCCATGCCCAGCCAAAGCGGAATAAAAAACACCGCCACCTGCAAACCGAACACTACCCCACCCCACACGACAATTTGCCGGGGTTGTTCCCGCAACAGGTAGATGTATTCTACGGGCAAAGACGGAACATTCAACAACAAAAAAGTGCAAAACAAGGTGTAATGGGGCAATTCGGGTTGACCGGTCAGGAATGGAATCATCCACTTTTGTCCGCCGACCAATACCAAAAAGAGCAGTGCCGACAGCGCGCAAAAAACAAGAAAATTGTTGAAAATGAATGATTTACGCCCGGTTTCGTCCAATTGTGCATACACGGGCGGCATCCCCTGCAACAAGCCGTTGACCCATAGAAAGGTAAACAGGACGCCGATATAAAGCAACATCTCGTAGGCGCCGATATCAGCCGTCGAAAGTCCGCTTTTGGCGAATAGCACACTCGTCAGGATCACTGCTCCCAGGCGAAAGACCTGAAAAATCTGCAAGGCGCGCGTGGTCGACAATTGGTGTAAAAAAGGAAACCCCATAGGTGTCGCAAACCTATGGGGTTTTTTAGATTTAATGGAACACGGATTTAACAGGAATTCTTATCCTTAAAATCCGTGTTCCGGCACATCCTAAATCTGCGCCAGCAAGCGATCCTTCAGTTGTTTGAATTCCTCATCCGTAATGATACCCGAATCTTTCATTTCCGACATCTTGCGGATTTTCTCCATCGTGGCATCGGTGTTGTTTTGGGCAGGCTTTTCCGTTCTGGTTACTTCTTCAGCGGCTTTTTTGCCATTTTCAATCTCCGATTCGTAGCCTTTTCTGGCTTTTTGCAAATCAATATCCTCCAGCGTTCCGCCACGGTGAAAATGATTGGCAACCACCTTGCCCAGCGCATAAGTTGACGCTCCTGATAAAGCAGGCATACTCAGTTCGCCGATAATGGTCCCTACGCCCGGAATAGCTTTGATCAGACTTGCGCCCAATCGCGCCACACTGCTTCCCACTACGGCAGAGATCATATTTTTGCCCAGTGCATCCACAAAACTGATACCGTACAGTTTGGCGAGCGTGCGCAACATATTCAATTGAACGGCGCTGACAGCCAGCAGGTCGATACCCGGCATGGGCATCAGGGCAGCGCCCAGCGAAAAGCCTACATGGTTTTTGATGATTTCCGTGGCTTTATTTTGTTTTTCTTCTTGCGTCATGGTTTTGGTCAGTGATTTTTCTTGTTCGATGAGGTCAAATAGCACTAAAAATGAAGCGAATTTTCCAGGTGAAAAAATAGCCGACATGGTGTTTAGTTTGATTTGCAGATACAAAGGAGCGATATCTCAAAGATCGACTGTAGGAATTAACGACAGAGATGCCTTACAGAAGGATGAAAACGACTCTTGGCCGGATTTCGTGTTTGGTTTTTGGTTTTTGGGGTAAAAATCAGGCAAAGCACCCCAAAAACCAAACACTATTTCTCCTTCATCGCCTGATTGTAAACAGCTTTTGCAACGGCTTTTGTAACTTTTTTGTCCAGGGAAGACGGAATAATATGCTCGCGGTCGGGGTTTTTAAGGTATTTGGCAATCGCGAAAGCGGCGGCTAATTTCATGGCCGTACTAATACGGGGCGCCCGCGCATCCAGCGCCCCCCTGAATATACCTGGAAAGCCCAGCACATTATTGACTTGATTGGGCAAGTCGCTGCGCCCAGTTCCTGTAATAGCAGCGCCGCCTTTATATGCCTCCTCCGGCATTATTTCGGGGTTTGGATTGGCCATGGCGAATACAATAGCATCTTTAGCCATCGTGCGGATATCATCGGCTGTTAACAGCCCCGCTTCACTGACGCCGATAAATACGTCGGCATCTTTCAGCACGGTATGGATAGAGCCGCTCAGATTGTGTGTGTTCGTATATAGAAGCGCCTCTTCCTTGTGGATTGTCAGATCTTTCCGGCCTTTGTGAATGGCCCCTTTCCGGTCGCATAAAATAATATCGCGGACTTTGATTTTGGGTTTTTTCTCGCCGTAACCTTTCAGCAGTTTTGCGATGGCGATGCCTGCGGAACCGGCCCCGTTTATGACAACTTTCATATCATTCAGGTTTTTGTTGACCACTTTTGAAGCATTGAGCAGTGCTGCAAGGGTTACTACGGCCGTGCCGTGCTGGTCGTCGTGAAATACGGGAATGCCCAGGTTTTGCAGCGCTTCTTCAATTTCAAAACAACGCGGCGCGGAGATGTCTTCCAGGTTGATGCCGCCGAAAACCGGCGCAATCAGGCGCACTGTACGGATAATTTCCTCCGCATTTTGCGTGTCGAGGCAGATCGGGAAGGCGTCGATGTCTGCAAATTTTTTAAATAACATGGATTTGCCTTCCATCACCGGTATGGCTGCCGCAGCGCCTATGTTACCCAGGCCCAGAACAGCAGAACCGTCCGACACCACAGCAATGGTGTTTGATTTAATCGTATACCGGTAAACTGCTTCGGGGTTGTCTCTGATCGCTTCACATGGAGCCGCCACACCGGGAGAATAAACCGTAGCCAGGTCGTCTTTGGTGACCACGGGCATTTTCAAACGGATGCCGATTTTACCTTTAAATTTTTCGTGGAGTTCGAGCGATTCTTTTGAGTAGTTTTTTACCGGCATACAATAGGTTGGTTGATCTATGGTTAGAACAGGCGGCTAATGTATGAGGAAAAAAAGGATCGGGTCATATTCCAGTAAATTTGATTTTTCAGCCGGCTGCCGGAACAAACCGAATGGAAAGCGAATTGACACAATGCCGCGTATTTTTTTCGGTCAGGCGTTCGCCTTCAAAAACGTGCCCCAGGTGCCCGTCGCAATTGGCGCAAACGATTTCCGTCCGCTTCATACCCAGCGTAGTATCCGTATGGCGAACAATAGCGCCCGGGATTTCATCATCAAAAGAAGGCCAGCCGCAGCCGCTGTCAAATTTGTCGGAAGACTGGTATAAAGGCGCATTACAGCGGCGGCAGATGAAGGTGCCTGCGCCTTTGTGGTTGTTATAGTCGCCGGCAAAAGCCCTTTCCGTACCTTTTTTGACAATTATATATTCTTCTTCCGGAGTGAGGGCATTCCAGTTTTGATCTTTATTTTCCATAACACTGATTTTTAGTCTGTAAACAGTGTGGGGCATAAAAAGTTACATCTTGATAAATCTGTCGTCCGTGAGGGCTTCCAGAAAGAATTTCAGGTCGCTTTTTTCCTCCGGTGTGAGCCGAAGCGGCTGGTCGAGCAGGCTGTCCCGGTTGATGCCGCCCGGAACGACCTGATTGGGCGTATCATAAAAGTCAATCACTTCTTCCAGGGTTTTGAACATGCCATTGTGCATGTAGGGCGCCGTAACGGCTACGTTTCGCAGTCCCGGCACTTTAAATTTTCCGAGGTCGGTACTATCGCCCGTAACGTCGAATCGCCCGCGATCCTGCAAGTTGCGCCGTCCGGTATAAAGGCCCACATTTCTGAATTCATCTCCTGTAAAATCAGGGGAAAAGTGGCAATCGAAACATTTTCCTTTGTTCATAAAAACATCGCGACCCCGAACCGCCGCAGCGCCCATGCCGCCTGCTTTGCCCTGCATCCAGCGGTCAAAAGGTGTATTGCCGGTTTCCAAAGTCCTGACGAAAGCGGCCAATGCCTGTGCCAATGCCGCCATATCTGCTTCTTTGCCAAATAGTTGAATAAAAGCAGGGCCGTAATATGTATGTTGTTGCAACCGGCGTGTGATCAATGCTACATTGGCGCGCATTTCCAGCGTATCTTGTATCGGCATCAACACCTGATCTTCCAGCGTGGCAGCCCGCCCGTCATAAAAAAAATGCGCCCGGGCCGACATATTGGTGATAGTGGGCGAATTGCGCCTGCCCTTCCGTCCGCCTACACCGCGACTAAACAGAGCAGTATCTGAAAAGGCAAATTGTGGAATATGGCAGCTACTGCAACTTATGGTGCTGTCTAAAGATAGGATAGGGTCAAAAAACAAACGCTCGCCCAGTTGTTCCGGGCTTTGAAAAGCCATTTTGTCAAAAGCAAACAAGGCGAACAGCGACAGTGCAACTGCAAAAATGGAAATGCGATTTTTCATGGCACAAAAGTAAAGTACCCGACAAATTAACAATGAAGCAAAGTAAAAATCAGTGATATAATGCAATGTTAATGCGAATGAAGTAATTTTCGGTGTCCAAAGCACATTTGCCGTTCTTTTCTCATCCAAATCCGAGTCACATGAAAAATTTCCTTACACTGTTTTTGCTGTTTTTGCATGCCTTTGGTTTGGCACAAACCGCTCCAGATTTTACTATTGTAAATACCAATGCACAAACCCGAAACCTGTATGCAGACTACCTGAATCAGGGGAAAATAGTGGTAATTGAAGCATTTTTCACTACCTGTCCACCTTGTAACGCACATGCCCCCTTTTGGCAGGCGCTATACGAAAGCCAGCTGGCGGCCCACCCGGGCAAGGTGGAATTTCTCCTACTGAGTACCCTGCAATCGGATAATAATTCTAAAGTCGCCCAATACAAAACCAGTAAAAACCTTACCATGCCCGGCGCGGGATCCGATGGCGGCGCGCTGACGGCTCTTCAACCGTACACCACCGGGCAGTTTGGCGAATTTCAGGGTACGCCAACTTTTATCATCATCAATCCTGACGGCGAAGTCGATTTTGATGTAAGGGGCAACACACCCCAGGCTACAATGGATATGATTGCTCAAAGTATCGCTGCGGAGCTGACACAATCATGCGCGATTGAGTCCCCCTTTGGAAATCCTGTTTCCAATATTCAGATCACCGCTATGACACCTTCCATGACTGTCAATATTAACGCATCCGGCAGTTACGACCTTTCCAATGTACCCCAACTGCAAAATACCAGTTATACCATTACCGCTACTAAGGTAGATGCCGACCCGCTTCAGGGACTTTCTACTTTTGACCTGGTACGAATCAGCAAACATATCCTTGGACTGGAGCCCTTTGTAGAAGACTGGCAGTTGCTTGCTGCCGATATGAATTGCTCCGGTTTGATTACCACTTTCGATATCGTAGTAGGCAGGCAGCTCATTCTCGGAATTCTGGAGAACCTCCCCTGCAACGCATGGAAATTTATCCCGCAGGGGTCAAATGTGCAGGCCAACGGCAATTGCGTCGATCTGATGGGGGTAAAATTAGGCGATCTGACGGGGCCTTATTTCGCAGCTCCTCCCAGCGACAGGGCTGCTTTTTCCCTTCATGCCACCGACAGGTACCTGAATCCCGGAGAGCGTTATACCCTTGAACTAACGGGAACGGCATGGATGGAAATTCTGGGCTTGCAACTCGATTTCGGGTTTGATCCGAGCGTCCTGCAAATCAATAACATAAGCGCGCCGGGGCTTCCGGGTTTTGACGCCACTTGTTACAGATTTTCGGCTGTTTCAGAAGGGCGCCTGCCGTTATTGTGGGTAGATGCCGCCGCAGCTCAACTTTCTCCCAATCAAGCCCTGTTTTCCATAGAACTGACCGCGCTCCGCGGCGGGCAACTGTCCGATATGCTGCGTTTCCGTTCGGCGCAATTGCCTCCTGAAATGTATGACACCGAAATGCGGAAACAAGACGTGGATTTGCGATGGCACACCAGCGAGCAGAAACAGCCTGTCGCCGGCGCAATATTCCCAAATCCTGCCCGCAGTATGTTTCAGGTGTATTATGACAGCCCGGAAGCAGCAGAAGTGCTTGTACAGGTGTCAGATATGAACGGGAAAATTGTTCTGGAAAAAACGTTTCAAACCAGCAAAGGCGCTAATTGGCTCGCGGTTCAACCCGGAAGCCCGATGCCCGGCCTGCATGTCGTAAAAGTGAATGGCCGGTACTTCGGAAACGTTTTGCTGGGAATGTAAGTTTGTTTTCAATAAACCCTGCCCATCAAAGGGTGTTCCACAATGACGCGTTTCAGGGCATGGAAATCGACTTCTCCCTGGTGATACCAGACTACCTTGCCGCCCGGTTCCAACAGCACCGTGTAGGGCAATGCCCCATTCCAGTCCTTGCCGATGGCTTCTGTGAGAGCGTACTTGTCCGGCTCCATAAACAGGTAATTGGTAGCAGCAGATTGTTTGCTTTTCAAAAATTCCAGCACTTTGGGTTCTTTTTCGGCTTTATCTGCTGAAATGGATACGAATTCAAAATCGCGCGCGCCGTACATCCGCTGCAACACGATGAATTCAGGGTATTCCAGCACACAAGGGCCGCACCAGGTCGCCCAGATATTGATGAGTCGCAATTTGTCGGAGCCTTCGTTTTTCAACAGGCTGCGAATGCCCGCAGCATCGATCCCGGTTACCTTTACTTCCTTGTTGGCCCAGTCGCTGTCCACTTTGGAGCGCATATCTAATTTCCAGCCCCATTTGGTGGAACATCCGAAGGTTTGCGTCACGGGTTCTTTTGCCGCTTGTCCGGCCAAAACAGCATCGGTAGCAGCCCTTAAATCGTCGGCATTGGCGGTACCCGGTTTCTCGCTGCGATCCAGACGGCCGGTGTAGCGCAACTTGCGTTCCTGATCGAATACAAATACCTGCGGCGTTGCAGCCGGGCCGTATTGAATGGAAGCGCTTTCCGTATCGCCGTCGTACAAATAAGGAAAATTGAATTTTTTGTCTTCCGCGCGGCGTTGCATGTCTTTGTAATCATCGTTGAGGTCGCTGTAACCCAGTTCTTCATACAACAAACCCAGCGGACTATTGGGTGAAATAGCCACAACTTCCACTCCTTTTGATTTGTAATCATCGGTAAAAGCCATAATCCGGTCCTCGTACGCCTGTGCGGTCGGGCAATGGTTGCAGGTGAACACGATCACCAATGCCCGCGCGTCTTTAAAATCGTTCAGGCTGTAAAATTTGCCATCGACGCCCGGAAGATTAAAATCCGGCGCGGCCGCTCCGGTTTCGAGTGTTTTGACGGGTTGTGAAGGCACCGGTTGCGGGTTTGCCACAAACACCGCATTCGATGCCGCATTAGCGGGTTGTGAGGGCGACTGGCATGCCCATCCAATGCAGCAGAGCAAAAAGGCAAAAAAGGAAATTGTTTTCATGGCAATCAGAATTTTGGGCAGACAATTTCCTCATTGTCGTAATTACCCAGATATGCTATAGAAATTTCAAAGGCGCTTTGGCGTTGTTTGGCTTCTAATGCCTTGATATTCAGGTCGTAACTCAAACCTAACAGCACGCTGTTGAGTTCAAATCCGAGCATTGCTACGATGGCATCGAGTCCGAGGCCGTCGCTGTTGCGCACCGGTCGCGCCCAGGCGCCGAAGTGCACCGCGCTGCCGCCGTATTTTCCCATGGCTGTGCGAATATTGGCGCCTGCATTGATTTCCATATGCGGGCCTTGCATAGCCACCAGCACGCGCGGAAGCAGCGAAACCCGGTTGTCGCGGGTGAGGGGGATGCTGGCTGCCAATTGTCCGTTTAATTTCATGTACAGTTTATCACCTTCGGCATCCGTTTCATAAAAAGAAATGGTCGGTTGCAGAAAGTGGTGCAAAGCGGTGCCGACAAAAACCCGCCCGGAACGCCCAAATTTCGCCGTATAATTTAACCCCACGGTGTAATCGGCAAATGCGAAATTATTGGTGGGCAAATCTTCCAGGGTCGTTCCCGTATACCCATTAAAGCCGTCGAATTCATCGTGAAAATCGAGGGATTCGTAGTTGACATTGCGCTGGGTCAGGCCGAGTTGGGCGCCCAGGGTAAGGAACTGTCTTTTGCCGCCGCCCAATGATTTGTGATATGCCATGGAAAGGGCAATTTGGGTGGTGCTAAAGTCGAGTACACTTACTTTGTCGTTAAAAAACATCAAACCCAGCCCGATGGCATCGTCGCCGTTATTTTTTCCGGGCGCATCAAAACGCAAATCTGCTCCCATGGAGAACGTTTTGATCGGATTGTCCAGCACCTGCCTCCACTGGTCGCGATAAATGGTTCCCAGGCGGTAACTACCCTCAAAAGCGCCGGTCAAAGCAGGATTGAGGGTCAGCGGAGAAGCATAAAACTGGGTAAAATGCTTGTCCTGGGCATGTATTTGAGTTACAAAAATGAATAAAAAGAGGGTGTAAAAAAGCGATTTCTTCATGCTAATGGGAATAAATTTGGGCGAAGGTAATACGGTTTGTAAAGGTATGGTACCGCCGAACCCCTGTTCGGCGATATTTTTCGGGGCTAGTCTGAAAAATATCCGGCTCATGTGCTTTAACGCACACGAGCCGTTTTTTGGTCTTTTTAAAGGAAATCAAAATTTTTATACCTTTCGCTGTCTTTATCCTCCGTCCTTTACCAATCAAAAACGAAATATGCAGCCAACTGACACCTCCGACTTCAAACCCTACATTGCGCCCGGCGACATGTCGGTCAAAGAATTTACCCTGCGGGCCATTCTGCTGGGATCCCTGTTTGGTATCCTGTTCGGTGCAGCCACCGTTTACTTAGCCTTAAAAGCAGGGCTAACGGTTTCCGCTTCGATTCCCATTGCCGTGCTGGCCATTTCATTGGGTCGTAAGTTCCTCGGAACCTCCATTTTAGAGAACAATATCATTCAGACGACCGGTTCGGCGGGCGAATCGGTCGCCGCCGGCGTGGTATTTACCCTGCCTGCATTTTTATTTTTGAGCGATGGCATCGGCAAAGGATTTTTCAGTTATTGGACCATCCTGATGCTCGCTATTTTTGGCGGCATCCTGGGTGTTCTGATGATGATTCCGCTGCGCAAGTCGCTGATTGTCAAAGAACACGCCAACCTCCCCTACCCCGAAGGCACTGCCTGCGCGCATGTGCTGATTGCGGGTGAAAAGGGTGGCGATTTTGCTAAAACTGCGTTTCAGGGACTGGGTTTTGCATTCGGCTACGCGCTGTTGCAACGGGTGTTCCGCGTCATTGCCGAATCGCCGGTATGGGAAACGGCCTCCAACAACAAATACCTGCCTTCCGCGCGCGTCAGCGGCGAAATCACGCCGGAGTATCTCGGTGTGGGTTACATCATCGGGCCGCGTATCGCAGGCGTGCTGGTAGCGGGCGGTGTACTGGCCTGGATGGGGCTGATACCCCTGCTGGCAACGCTGGTTCCGATGGATACCGTTGCCATGCAACTCAGCAAACTCGATTTGCTCAAACCGATCACGGATGCTGCAGGCAATGTGCGCTACCCTTATGGCTGGAACCCCGAAACGCATACCTTCACCGACCTGACCAGCGCTTTGTACCGGGCTTACGTCCGGCAAATCGGCGCGGGCGCAGTAGCAGGCGCGGGTTTTATCACCCTGATTAAAACCATGCCTACGATCGTTTCTTCTTTCCGGGAAAGTGTGGCCTCCATGCGCAACCGCGACGCGAATGTGGCAGTGGCCCGTACGGATCAAGACCTGTCCCTCAAAGTAGTAGCGATCGGATGCCTGGCGCTGATTCTCCTGATGGCAGTACTGCCCAGCATTCCGGGAGACAGTATTTTGAGCAAACTGATGATCGGCGTCCTGGTCATTATTTTTGGTTTTTTCTTTGTCACAGTTTCCAGCCGCATCGTCGGCATTATCGGCAGCAGCAACAATCCGATTTCAGGCATGACCATTGCAACCATCATGGGAACGGCGCTGGTATTTATCGGTATCGGCTGGACCGGAAAAGTATTCGAGCCGATGGCTTTGGTCGTGGGCAGTATGATTTGTATCGCCGCTGCCAATGCCGGCGCCACGTCGCAGGACCTGAAAACGGGTTATATAGTCGGCGCAACGCCAAAATACCAGCAGTTGGCCCTGTTCATCGGCGTTATCGTCTCTTCTTTAGTCATTGGAGCAACGGTATTGTTCTTAGACAACCCGACTGCGGATATGCGCGCTGCCGGGATAGAACATGCCATCGGTGAAAAATTCAATGCCCCGCAGGCGACCCTGATGGCAACACTTATCAAAGGACTTTTATCTTTTAACCTCGACTGGCAATTCGTGCTGGTCGGACTCTTTATCGCCATTACACTCGAACTGTGCAGTGTAAAATCGCTTTCGTTTGCCGTAGGACTTTACCTGCCGCTCAGCACGACCCTGCCCATATGGATCGGCGGCGCGCTGAAAGGCCTGACGGATTGGATGGCACAGCGCAAAGGGGAAGCGACGGAAGATTCGGAATTGGGCAAAGGCAGCCTTTTTGCAACCGGTTTGGTGGCAGGCGGCGCTTTGGCCGGTGTGGTGGTCGCCCTGCTGCAAGCCTCCGATGCTACCGCAGGGCCGCTGGCTGCAATCAGTTTCGAAGCATCGCTGACCCGCGTACTCGGCATCGGCGGATACCATTTCCTCGGGGTACTGTTCTTTGCAACGTTGGCATTCTTCCTGATAAGGGCTGCACGGAAGAAATAAAAGAAATAGATAGTAGTTATTGGTTATCCGTGTTGACAATCCAGTCAGATAACCGATAACTACTAATGTGTTTATTATTTCCAACCCTGTTATTGTTCAACTTAAAATAAAAAACCATGCTCTGTTTAAAAAAAATCGAACAAAATGACGGCTACGACTTTGAAAGCAGGACTGTTGTCAACCGACTCGACGATGAATCTGAAGCCGAAGAAATGGAAGAAGAAGAATACGGTCTGGATGAAGAATTTGAGGAAGACGAAGACAGCATGGGCTTAGGTGATGACGATTTGGACGACGGCTTTGCCTTCGAGGAAGAAGGTGAAGAAGACGAGTATGACCTGGATAAGGGTTTGGAGGATGAGGAATGAGGAATGCCAAGAGGAATGTTTTCTCCTGCGACTTGCCTTTAATTCATAGCAACTTAACCTGCGCGCAAAATTAAAGCAACATTTCAATGCGTGCTTTGCAGGGTAAGTTCACCATTTATCATTTCTAACATTTGAAACCATGCTCAATTTTGAAGAAATCGAACAAGTAGAAAACCTCGAAGTATCTGAAGAGGAAATTGAATCCGTAGAAATGATTGAAGCAGACGATGAGGATACGTCTGACGAGGAAGAGGAAACGGAAGATGCAGAGGAAAGTGACGATGAAGAGGTCAGCGAGTAAGGATTGTTGAAGCAAAAGGCAGCATGATTTGTATGGGTCATGTTGCCTTTTGCCATTTATTCCGCATTCGGTATTGCAGGTAGTACCGGGCGCAGTACTACTACCGTTCTACGATTTTTTTGCCTTCCTTCCGGCGTTTCATTGGACGTAATCGGATAAAATTCGCCACACCCGACCGGCGTCAACTGATTGGCGTTGATATTGAATTCGCGGATAAGCAGGCGGGTGAGGTTGGTCGCCCGCTGCAAACTCCAGTCCCAGGTATCCTTCAGGGATTTTTCTTTGGGCGGAAGTATATTGTCCGTGTAAGAGACCACATCAACGTCGAGGCTGGGCCGCGCAGCCAGGAATTCGGCTAAAGGCATCAGCAATTCTTTGCCTGAAGTGCTGATATTCAGCGCTTTATCATCAAAAAGGGATTTGTCTGGCAAGGTCAGTAATACTGTTTCATTGCTAATTGTTACGGTGACGCCGGATTCTACATAAGGTGTGTAGGCGCTTGCCAGAGCGGCATCAATTTCGCTCACTAATTTCTTTCGATGCTCCTGCCCGTCGCGAATGCGACGCAGTATCTCTTCCATTTGGTTCAGCAGAATATTATTGGCAGCCAGTTCTTTTTTCAGTTCTGCTTTTTCGTTGGCCAATAAGCTGGAAGACGCTCCCATTAGCTGGGTGCGGTTGGACAGTTCGGTGCGCAGGCTACTGATTTCATTTTCCTGAACGCCAATCGTCCGGTTGAGATCGCCCACTTGTTTTATCAGGGTGGCGGTTTCGTTTTTCCGGTCGCCCAACTCCTTTACCAGCACTTTTTCCCGAGCTTCTGCGGCGCTGCGGGCGGACAATTCGGCTTTGTAAATTTTGGGTTTAACGCAGGAAGCCGTCGTTAATGACACAATGAGATATAAAAACAGGTGTAAACGCATGGTTGGTTTCTTTGAATGTTACCGCTGCAAAGTTGGTAAAAAATACATGGTAGCGGGTTGATTTTCTAATTTCGCCCTCTTAAACGCACAAAACATGAAGTGGATTTTTTTATTGGGCTGCTTAACATTCCTCAGCGCCTGCGCGCCCGATGCCCGCTTGCTGGAAGGCACCTGGCGGCTGACCGGCTATTACCAGGACGGGCAAACCATATCGGTGCCGCTGGATTCTGTTGGATTGGTGCTGCACCCCAACCAGATATATGAATTTCGTTCGATCGGATTGTACCGGGAAAAAGGTGCCTTCCGCACTTCTGCCAGTTACCTCTTTTTACGGGATTCCACCAGAAGTGAAGCGGAAGAGCGCGCCCTGAAAATACTATTGTTGACAGAGGATTCGCTGAAATTGAAAATGCAACGCACGGAAAAAGAGCAGGTGCTCTTTTTTTCAAAAATGGAGTAAATCCGACAGAGTACCCGCCCGATCGAGCACAATTCGTCCGTTTGTTTCGCGCCGCACCGTGCCGCATTCCGCTACCGGATCGTGTTCAAAAAACAGGATTTGTTTTTTGCGAACCGCTTCCTCCAGCATTTTTGCTTTTTCCTGCATGGTCAGCAGCGGACGTACGTCGTAAGCCATGATATACGGCATTCCAATATGCCATTGAGAGGGCATGGCGTCGGCGCAATAGAGCAATTCTCCGCGATTCGTTTGCAGCAGCGGCGCCATCATTGCCTCGGTATGGCCGTAATAAAAACGCACCCGGAAACCGGGCAGAAAGACTTGATTTTGTTTGACCGGCAGAAACCGTAGCCGGCCTTTTTCATACAGCGGCAGGAAGTTTTCTTGTAGAAAAGAGGCCTTTTCCCGGTCATTGGGCTGCATAGCCCATTTAAAATGGCGTTCGTTCGACCAGTATGTAGCCTTTGGAAAGGATAATTCCACTTCATTTGAGGTTTCATTTTTCCAGAGTGCGCCGCCGCAATGGTCAAAATGCAGGTGCGTCAGAAAAACATCCGTGATGTCATTCCGGTCTAATCCGGCCTGCTGCAAGGAATCAAATAACGCATTTGGCCCCTCCGGTTTGAAATGGGTACGAAATTTGTCGTCTTGCTTATTGCCGATTCCGGTATCGATGAGGATGTTGCGATCTGCCGTTTGGACAAGTAAGGCGCGCATGGCCCAGGTACACAGATTTTGCTCATCCGGCGGGTTTAGTTTCGACCACATCGTCCGTGGAACGACTCCGAACATAGCGCCGCCATCGAGTTTTAAGGTGCCGGCTGGTATAACAGTCAGTTTCATGGGGGCGAAGGTAAATGAAATTGGAAGCATGAGGAATGAGGGACGGTCACAATCCTCATCCCTCAATCCTCAATCCTGACTATATGTAGGATATACGACAGAAGTTGGCTTCTTACGGCGCTAAGTTGCCAAATGGCTGGCAGGTATTATTACTTTTGCCTTTGAAGGTTAATCCGTTTACTCACTTTTTCTACACAATATAAATCCGATATGCGCCATATTCTCAAACTCCCTGCCATCGGGCTGCTTTTGGTATGCCAGATGTCAGTGGCGCAAATGCCTTCCGGCAAAATAAGACTCCTGCCCAAAGAAGAGACTTTTAATTTCGCCGATACTGCGCGGTATTTTGAAAAAACAACCGAACTCGGACTTGCACTGGGTACGATGCGTTACAATGGCGATTTGTCCAACGATCGGATTTCGAATACAAGAGGATTAAAACCTGCCGCCGGCATATTTGTCCGCCGGCACCTTTGCCCGATCCTTGCCCTGCGCGGCAATCTGCTGCTTGGTAAAATCGCCGCAAAAGATGTGGATTATACCGATCCAGACTGGCGTCAACATCGCAAATACGCGTTTGAAACCAAGGTAACCGAACTTTCCATACAGGCGGAATGGGATATTTTTGGAAAAAAACGTTTTCGCAGGGTGGATACCATCGTGTATGAATTAGACAAATACCGGCAAATTGCGCAGATCAATAAGTTCAAACCCATGCTTGCGCCCTATCTGTTTGCCGGCGGCGGCTTCGTTTTCAGTAAAGCGGAAGCAACTTTTGACCAGTCATACTTAGAGGGCACCAGTTTACTGCAAAAAGCAGTGGAAGACCTCCGAATCGGCGGCAAAACCCAGCGTGAACCGACCCTGGCCCTCGGTGCCGGACTCAACCTCGACCTCAGCAGAACCTGGATGCTCGGTCTGGAATTAGGCGCCCGCACCGCTTTTTCCGACTACTTCGACGGGATCAGCCTGTCCGGCAATCCCGGCAAACCCGACTGGTACTGGTTCGCCGGACTGAACATTGCTGTCAGGCTCGGCAAAAAAGACAAAGACGGCGATGGCATCGCAGACAATTTGGACAAATGCCCGGACATTCCCGGCTTCGGCCGCACCCATGGTTGCCCCGATGCTGACCACGACGGCATAGCCGACCGCGACGATGAATGCCCGCACAAGTACGGCGTGGTATCCTTAGGCGGCTGCCCGATCAAGGACATGGACAACGACAGTATCCCGGACGTGGACGACGAGTGCCCCACCCTTCCCGGATTGGCCCTGTTCAAGGGCTGCCCGGACACCGACGGTGACGGCATAGAAGACCGAAAGGATTCCTGCGCTACCATAGCGGGTTTGCCACAATTCAACGGCTGTCCCGACACCGACGGCGATGGCATTGAAGACCGCTTCGATGCCTGTCCGACCGAAAAAGGCCCCCTGGAGTATTACTACGGCTGCCCCGTGCGTGACACCGACGGCGACGGCGTCGAAGATAAATTGGACGCCTGCCTGCTCGTGGCCGGTAAAGCCGAGTTCAAAGGTTGCCCCGATACCGACAACGACGGCGTGGAAGACGCAGTAGATATTTGCCCAACCATCGCCGGCTCAAAAGACAACAAAGGTTGCCCGGTCGTTGAAAAGAAAGACCGCGAGAAATTGGAACTGGCCGTAAAAGCCGTCAAATTCCAGACCGGAAAAGCGGTGCTGAAAGCGGAATCCAGCAAAACCCTGACCGATATTGCCAATATCCTGAGCAAATATCCCTACTACGGCCTTAGCATGGACGGCCATACGGACAGCGCCGGCAATGACAAAAGCAACCAAATCCTGTCTGAAAAACGCGCCCTCGCCTGCCTCGATTTCTTAGTTCAAAAAGGCATAGACAAAAGTCGTCTGAAATCGGCGGGATTCGGGGAAACACGCCCGGTTGCCGATAATAAAACGGCAGCAGGCAGGACGAAAAACCGGCGCGTGGAGTTTAATTTGTTTTTGATGGAGAAGAAGTAGGGGTTTGCACTTAATCACTGCCTTTCCTGCCTGCAAACAAACCATAATGTGGTGTTTCAACTAAAATTAAAAAGTCAACGCTGCGAGGGGGAAAATCCGTGTATCGCTGCCCTTTCACCTATGCGCCACTGTGGCTGAGAGCGCAGCCAAATTTAGGCAGGATTGCGACGCGCCTCAGTGAGGGGGTGACTGACAGTCAGCGCTTTATGCAGGCCGGGTGTTTTGAACAGGATTCGCGTCCATCCGCGTCCCTATCTTCTAAAACCCGATCTTCCGTTTCTCCTGATCCGGGTTTTTCTTCAGCGCTGCCATACGGATGGCCGTTACGGCGGCTTCCACCCCTTTGTTACCGTGCTGACCGCCGGCCCTGTCGAGCGCCTGTTGTTCGTCATTGGGCGTCAGCACCCCGAAAATAAAAGGGCTGCCGGTGGCGATGCTGAGGCTTGTAAGGCCTTGTGCCACGGCGTTGTTGATGTATTCGTTGTGGCTAGTCTCTCCTTTGATGACACAACCCAGGCAGATAACAGCATCCAATTTGTGTTGTCCGTGCAGGATACGCGCACCGGCGGGCAGTTCGAACGAACCGGGTACCTGAACGGTGTGGATATTGTCCGGTTTTGCGCCGTGTTTCAGCAAGGTATCGTAACAGCCTTCGTACAGAGCGTGGGTAATGTGGGCGTTCCATTCGGCTACGACGATACCGAATGTCAGTTCGCGGGCATCCGGTATCGTCGCATCATCGTAGGCAGACAGATTTTTTAATGCGCTGGCCATTGTTATTTGGAATTTTTTCTCAAAAAAGTCTGTGCGATGCCGCCTACTACATAGGCACCTTTTTCTTCGGGATTCTGATTAACCAGGTTGTACAGAAACAGGCTGTCCTTTTTCGAGGAGAAACGAAATCCGAACATTTTTTCGGAGTCTTCTTTTTTTGAATTGCGCAGGGTAATGACATCCATGTCGTCCATTACAAAACAGTCGCCGCCCGTGCATAATTCATAGCGGTCGAAATCTTTAAAGCCGGTCATACCGCCATCGGCGGCGAAGCGGGCGGGGACAGTGCCTTTACCGGCAGATTCAAAATTACCTGCCATCATACTGGTATTAATGGCCGTTTGGAAAGCCGAGTATCCATTTTTCACTTTGGCTCTTGAAAGCGTAAAGCGGTCGATCTGGGTACTTCCGCTGGTACCGTCAAACATGGTCAGGTCTTGATTAGTCGCCGGATCGTACACTAAATAAATGGATCGGTCTCCTTTGGCATTTTTGATTTCGAGGGTATCTTTTTGATAGGTCACGTGCATTTTCCAGGTTTCAAATCCGTTGTAGCAGGTTACGCTATCGGGATTGCCGCCGTCGAAAGTCAATGCGTAGGCATACGGTTTGTTCCTGCCATTGATCGTTTTGAGAATAGAGCCGGACTTGCCGGCGCGCGTACAGAAATCAATAGAAACCCAATAACCGGAAAGGGTGCTGGCATTGGTCTGATCGAGCGGATTACCACTGCTTTTCCCGTCTTGTTTACAGGCCGAAAGGGCGAACAGGATGCATACGCCAAAGGCGAAAAAATAATACTTCATTGTTGAAAAATGTTTAAGTGTGTTTGGGTGTGCTTGGGTGTTTTAGTGTTTTAGTGTTTTAGTGTTTTAGTGTTTTAGTGTTTGGGGGCGGTAACGTCTGGTATCTGTTTATCTGAAACGCCAAAAGCGAAGCACTCCAAAAACACAAAAACACAAAAACACAAAAACACCCCTATTTCAAAAATTTCACCTTGACAAAAAAGCGCGGGTCTCTGGCACCGAGCGTCCGGGCGGCTTCGGGTGAAAGAACCACTTCGACATTGCTTTCGTAGCCTCTGGGTATACGCCCGATCACCTTGGCGTACACGGTGCGTCCGCCCATTGGGTTGGTAACGGCCATGATGGTTCCGATACCTGCTTCGCGGTGCATGGCGTATAAATCGCCTTTTTCCTTGCTATCTTTTTGCCAGAAACAAACGCCTTGGGAAATACCTTCCTTGTGGCGTTTTTTCTCTTCTTCATACCGGGTTTTCATGGCGTCGTTTTTGGTAAATACCCGAACGGGCCTCCATTCGGCAGGAACACCGTCGACACCCATCCAGGCTACCAGCAGCAGTTGTCCCGGATGTATATTATTGTTTTTCAGTTTGTTGCGCAGCAAGATAGAATCTACCGGCATCCCGAAATTGCGTTTACAAATCTGGTACAGGTTGTCGCCAGGCTGCACGATGTAATAAATAGGAACATTTTTGGAGTGGACGAAAGTGGAAGTTTTATATCGCTTGATAGCGCGGTTGGGCACCGGAATCTTAACGCGTGAACCAATGTGCAAGGTGGGGTCTGTACGAAATACTGTGTTGTACTCATACAACTCTTCCAGGCTGAGGCCATAATAACGCGCCAGGGAGAATAGCGTTTGTTTGGGTTTTACAGGATGGTGCAGGAATTTTTTTCCCTCCGCAACGGTCAGAAACAAAGAGTCTTTGTGCGTGAGCAACGGAGAAGTGAGTTCTTTGGGGGCGCTCTGGCTATAGCCGATGCCCGGCATAGCAATAAAAATGGAGATAAAAAGGGGCAATAAGGGTCTCATAGTACAGTTTTGGTGAACTTTGCGGTTATGTTTGCAGCGCAAAAATACGTTCGCGACAAGCATCTGCCACTAATTCCTTCAGTTTCTCTTCAAAAAATATGATTCTCGGCGTCATCCCGGCTCGTTTTGCCTCTACCCGGTTCCCCGGCAAGCCCTTAGCCGATATAGGTGGCAAGTCTATGATCCAACGCGTGTACGAACAGGCCGTACTGTCCAAACTCTTAGACCGGGTGGTCGTGGCTACAGATGATGAACGTATTTATGAACATGTGCGTATGTTCGGCGCAGAGGTATTGCGCACCCGCGACGATCATCCGAGCGGTACGGATCGCTGCGCGGAAGTGGCCGGGCATTACCCCGATGCCGAATATGTGTTGAATATTCAAGGGGATGAGCCGTTTATTCAGCCGCAACAAATAGATTTACTGGCACGTACATTACTGGAACAAACACAGTCCGGTATCGCCACATTAGCCAAAGTAATAGAACAGCCCGAGGCGCTCGACAACCCGAACATCGTCAAGGTCGCGCTGTCTCAAACGGGCGAAGCGTTGTATTTCAGCCGCTTTGCCATTCCTTTTTTGCGTGGCACCGCGCCCGAAAACCGGCTCGCACAACATACTTTTTACAAACATATCGGACTGTACGGTTTTCAGCGCGAGACCTTGCTGCGCATTACGGCCCTCTCCCCCACTCCGCTCGAACGCGCCGAATCGCTGGAGCAACTGCGCTGGCTGGAGCACGGTTTTCGCATCGCTGTTCGGATTACCGATATGGAAACGATCGGGGTGGATACGCCGGAGGATATGTTGCGAACAAAAGGCCTGATTTGAAGTTTATAGACTAAGTCGAAGCATTTCCTTCGAGCCTGTTTATTTCCCACATATTTATGAAGCATAGAGCCATAGTTTGGTTTCGTCAAGATTTGAGGCTGCACGACAATGAGGCCATCACCACCGCCTTGCGTATGGCAGAAGAAGTGGTGCCGGTGTACGTTTTTGACGAACGTACTTTCACCGGTAGCACCCGGTTCGGTTTTCCTAAAACGGGTAAATTTCGCGCCCGCTTTATCCTGGAATCTGTGGCGGATTTGCGACAACAACTCCGCAATTCGGGTTGCGACCTGGTAGTCCGCGTCGGCAAACCGGAATGTATCGTGAGTGATATGGCCAAGGAACTAAAATGCTCCTGGGTGCTTTGCAACCGGGAACGCACCCACGAAGAGGTGCAGGTGCAGGATGCGCTGGAAACAAAACTCTGGAGCGGAGGCGTGGAATTGCTGTACACGCGGGGCAAAATGCTATACCACACCCAGGATTTGCCCATGCCGGTACACCATACGCCGGATGTGTTTACGCAGTTCCGCAAGGAAAATGAAAATATTACTCCGGTACGTTTGCCATTTCCCGCACCGGCATCCATGCCCCCGCTACCCGCCGGATTGGAATGCGGCGATCTGCCGCAGTTGCAGGACTTCGGTTTACCTGAATTTGAGCAGGATAACCGAACGGCCTGGGGATTTAAAGGCGGCGAAACGGAAGGCCTGAAACGCCTCCACTATTATCTGTGGGAAAAAGATTTAATCAAATCCTATAAAGAAACGCGCAACGGACTGGTTGGAAGCGATTACTCCTCCAAATTTTCGCCCTGGCTGGCACAGGGATGCCTCTCTCCCAAACAGATTTACCACGAAATAAAACGATACGAACAGGAGCGTGGGGCCAATGAAAGTACCTACTGGTTGTTTTTCGAATTGCTCTGGCGCGACTTTTTCCGATTGCTCGGCAAAAAATACACCAACCGTATTTTCCTGAAAAGCGGACCTCAAAACAAACAGCAGAAGCACTTGCGCGATCATCAGGAAATGTTTAATACCTGGGCGGAAGGGCGCACGGGCGTCCCTTTTATCGACGCCAATATGAACGAACTCAATGCTACTGGTTTTATGAGCAACCGGGGACGGCAGAATGTAGCGTCTTTTTTAGTGAAAGACCTGAAAGTAAACTGGCAAATGGGCGCGGAATACTTTGAAAGTCAATTACTTGACTATGACCCCTGCAGTAATTGGGGCAACTGGAACTATGTAGCGGGCGTGGGCAGCGACCCCCGGGAAGACCGGTATTTTAATATCCTGACACAGGCAAAAAATTATGACCCGCGCGGCGAATTTGTGCGGGTCTGGTGCCCTGAATTGGCGCTGGTGCCGCCTGAAAAAATTCACCGCCCCGACCTGATTACAGCGGCAGAACGCAGTTTGTACCGGATCGGCACATATCCCAAAGCCGTGGTGCGCATCGACAAGTGGGCGCATTGACGGAAGACTGATGAAAGTCAAATGAAAACTTGAGATACATCATCGTTGCCGCCCTGTTTACATAATGATTTTTGTCGTAATAAAAAACTACTGATTATGGAAAAGACAAAAAAAATGTACTTGACAGATTTGCATTTCGAACACGAACTTTGGACTATGGAAGTCAGGTTTTATAGAGACGAGTTAAAACTCTATCAAAAATGGCTGGAAGAAGTTATTAGCAGACCTGAAAGCGGAGTTCAAACGATTTATTGAAAAAATGATGTAAAAAGCGTCATGGAAAAGAAAAAGCAACCCTTCAATCCCCCAGAGATTCCATCTCCCAGTAAAGCGCCGGAAATCACGCCGCCGGTTGATCCGGAAGAACCTATTATCATGCCGGAATTGTATCCTGATCTGATACCTGACGACATGCCTTTTGAGATGCCACCTTTCGAAATGCCACCGCCCGGCGAAGGCCCTGAATAGAGCGTCATCTGCGGTTGGGCAACTATTGCCAAAGGCAAAGCACCCACAAACAACATACACGAAACACCAAAAACTACTTTCCTGCCGGAATCCCCCCGATCTGCAACACTAGGAAATCGGTATTCAGCCAGATTTCGCTGGTTTTATTTTCCTTGATTATTCCCAAAAAAATAAAAACCAAAAGATTGAAAATTTCGCAGATTTCGTAGATAAGGATACGGGTATTTCCACGCACTCGGCTCCGGTCGAAACACTTGGTATCAGACAGTTGGTAAAAAAACTGACGCCTACCTGTCGGCAAGTGATCGAATGTATGTACCTTGAGGGTTATACGAAACAGGAAATATCCGACCATTTCAATATTCCGCTGGGCACTGTAAAACTCAGGTTACGAACGGCTTTGCAGGAATTAAGGCAATACTATAAGTAACACGCATACTACATTTTAGGCTTTGGAAAAAGATTACAACATATCACGCGACAAAATCCGGGATTGGTTGATGGAAAACCCCAACGAACCGGTTGGTGACGACACCGTTCTTCAGGCAGAAAAGGACTTGCTTGACCTGGCTAAAGACCATGCAATTGCCCCACCGTCGGCTTTGCGCAATAAGGTGCTGGATAAGATATGGCTGCTCAATGCCCAGAAAACGGAGCAACAGAAACTCAATCTTGAGCAATTACCCCTGCTCGACGAGTCGTCCAACTGGCTGGAATAGAAAGAAGTCACCGCATCCATTGCGCCCCCCGACGACTTTAAAGATATACACATGCATACCCTCGAGTCGAATAAAGGCAGGGTGTTGTTTGTTGCCTGGGTCAAAGAGTTTGTACCGGAGGAAGTACACCAGCAACCGCTCTTTCGGGCACTTCACCTCGTAGGTCCCCCCCTCGATTTATCCTTCAATTTGTTC